>CDZD01034353.1_pt1 | contig 199950 bp, 152 predicted proteins | sample 554771 | NCBI WGS metagenome assembly CDZD01 (sample SAMEA3182069, study PRJEB8094) | gut metagenome | biome: human; feature: gut; material: Stool; isolation source: human stools | place: Canada | collected 2011-11-08
TCATTGTGTGTCTAAATTTTAAGATTAATTAATTAATTTATTTTATTATATTTATTTGTTTCACAATTAATCAAAATCTGCGGAGAGACGGGGATTCGAACCCCGGATACCCTTTAGGGGTATACACGCTTTCCAGGCGTGCCTCTTCAACCACTCGAGCATCTCTCCTAATCAATGCCCCTTATAAATCGGGTGCAAATTACAAAAAAAATGCGAATAATCTGCGTTTTCAGCTACAAATGTATTCTTTTTTTCGTTCTTCCGGTGCATTCTCCCCGTTTTATATTGAATAATATCTCAAAATTAATAAACTTTAAAATCTTCGGAACGTTATTTGAGCATTCCAAACACTTTTAAGGCATTTTCAGAAGTCACCAACGAAACCTCTTCCGGCGTCTTGCCGTACACTTGGGCAACTTTGGTAAGCGTATCTCTGACATAAGCACTCTCATTTCTTTTTCCTCTATTGGGAACCGGAGTAAGGTAAGGGGAATCCGTTTCCAGTACCACACGTTCCAAAGGAATCTGAGATAACACACCAGGCAATGTCGATTTCTTAAAAGTAACCACTCCATTAATCCCCAAACAGAACCCATGGAACTCAAGAAGGCGTTCCGCTTCTTCTTGTGTTCCCGTAAAACTATGAAAGATGCCAGTTAAAGGCGTAGCTTTGTAATCCGCTAATACCTTATATATATAATCAAAAGCTTCACGACAATGAATCACGATAGGCAGGCCGTATTCCAATGCCCATTCAACCTGTTGCCTGAACACAACCTCCTGTTCTTTTACGAAGGTCTTGTCCCAATAAAGATCCATACCGATCTCGCCAATTGCCACAAACGAATTAGGTTCTTTCAGATAACGGCATACAACTTCCAATTCCTGAAGATAATCATCCTTCACCGAAGTCGGATGAAGTCCCATCATCGGATAACACAAATCTTTATAAGCAGCACAAACCCGCAACAGCGGCTCAACGGTGGTACTGTCTATATTGGGCATAAAGATATGAGTTACTCCTGCCTGCCTGGCACGTTCCATTACTTCAGGCAAATCTTCCGAAAATTCTTCCAGAAACAAATGCGAATGCGAATCTACCAACTTTATCATCTTACTTACTTTATCTGCTTTTCACCGGTACGGTAATAATAGACCAGCCCATAACTTCTGCACAGGTCCAATCTCCTTTCATTCGGAGTAACCGTCTCGAACTTACGTTCAACCTGATTCCAAATATCCAAAATCAGTTCATCTGCCTCGGCACGCATTGAAGAGAGTGCTTCGAGACTCCGAGCCGTAGCCTCCTGATACTCCTTCTGCCGTTCACCACTGTCCATAAAAATATCATAGTGTACCTTTACCTTGGCAATAGTCGGATTATAAATCGGCGTTCCTCCTTGAGACAGACGACGTGTTTCTCCGTCTATGATTTTTCGCCCCCATGACGCCAGTTGAGTTTCGGATGACAAATCGGGCACATTACAACTTTGTGGTTCCAAGCCATAATATTCTTTATGCGATGAACGAATTTCCGAACGTATTACCGCTAAATTCAACACCTGAATGAAATGTGAAACATACAAACGAGCCATTTTTACATTAGATTGGTGTTTCTGACCAGCCTTTGCCTGCCTCGCAAAGCATTCGGTATAGTAACGCTGTGCTGCCTCAAACTTCACAAGAAACCGCCTGGCCGCCGACAACGACTTCCAGGATATGGCCATCGCATCACCGTTGCACATATCCGCCTTCGTTATGACAGCTTTCAAAGCCCTGATTCTGGCCTGGTCAGTATTCGGTAGTCTTCGGTAAGGCATTACATCTGTTTAAACCTATCAGACTTCACGATGCATCAGTTCGTTCATCATCGTTTCCAGTTCCTGCTTGTTTTCCGCAGGAACATTCACCCGGTTCAGACTTTCCGACGCCCGCTTGCTGTACTCCACAATTCGATTTTCACACAAAGCCTTCACTCCGATCTCGTTGTACAAACGGGTTACAGCAGCAATTTTCTCCTGCGGATCGAAAGTCTCACGGGTAAACCAATCGCTCAATAAAGCTTCCTGGTCGGTATTGGCATGTTCAAAAGCCTTTATAACCAGGTAGGTTTTCTTATTGCACAGGATGTCACCTCCGATATTCTTTCCAAATCGAAGCGGATCGCCATAAACGTCCAGCAAATCATCCTTCAGTTGGAATGCCAGTCCTAGATTTACGCCAAAATCATATAAAGCGTCCGCATCTTCCTTCGAAGCACCTCCTAAAATAGCTCCGATTTTCAAACTGGCAGCCAGCAGAACCGATGTTTTCAAACGAATCATTTCAATATATTCATCTTCCTTCACATCCTTACGCTGTTCGAACTCCATATCCAACTGCTGTCCTTCACATATCTCCAAAGCGGTCAGACTGAACAAATCCATCACGTCTTTCAACTTTTCGGAAGCGCATTGCGCCATAAACTGATAGGCCAACACCAGCATGGCATCGCCCGAGAGAATGGCTACATTATCATTCCACACCTTATGCACGGTTGCCTTACCCCGTCGCATGTCTGCGCGATCCATCAGATCGTCATGCAACAAAGTATAGTTATGATACACCTCAATACCCGTAGCAGGTTGCAAAATCGACTTAACATCTTCCCTGTACAGATTATAAGCCATCAGCATCAAGACGGGACGGATTCTTTTTCCACCAAGCGATAAAACATAAGAAACAGGATCATACAGTCCTTTGGGAGTACGGGTAAATTGCAATCCGGCAATATGCCCCTTTACAATATCAAGTAGCTCTGAAGCCGTAAACATAGTAAATAGATCTTTTTTATCTTGAAAGAAGAGAGAACAAAAAGAGGCTGCTTTAAGCAGCCTCTTCTTTTTTTATATAAACTTTATTACTGCAATCTAAACATTACAGGCACTGTGTATTTTACACGTACGGGTTTACCACGTTGCATACCCGGTTTCCACTTCGGCATAGTACCAATCACACGGAGTGCTTCTTTGTCCAGATAGGGGTCAACACCTCTCAATACTTTTGCGTCTACAATACTACCGTCCTTGTTAACCACGAACTGTACTGTAACACGACCCTGAGTACCATTTTCCTGTGCGATAGTCGGATACTTGATGTTCTTGCTCAAGAACTGCATCAAACCAGCCATACCACCATCAGGAAATTCCGGCATCTGTTCTACAACCTCGAAGATTGTTTGTTCTTCCGGTTCTTCCTCTTCTACAGCAACAGGCACGTACTTGATTTCTACAGCCTGGCCAGTTTCCTCAGAAGAAGCAATTGTAGTTTCTTCTACATCAGCATCGTCCTCCACAATCGTCAAGGTCTCAGCAATAGACGGAGCCTCGGGAGGGGGCGGCACAACAACTTCCGGTTGTTCGGTGATAGGAATTTCAATTTCCTCTTCAAATACAACATCGGTTACAGCTTGGCTTGTATCGATCTTCACATCGCGTTTCGTCCATTCGAACGCAACGAACATAAAGGCAAGCACGATTACGTAACCGACAAGCAGCCATGTAGACTTTTTGTTCTCCAAGTCTGCCTTAGGTGTCTTTTTAATTTCCATAATCTATAATAATAATTTTAGTGTTTCTCATTTGGGGCAAATATAGCACTTTTCCTACGAATGTTCACGCTTGGCTGTGTTTTTTTACACAATAGACCTTGCATTTTTATTTTTTTAATCCTTAAAAGGGCTTTATCTGCTTTTGTGCTACAAAAGTAACGAGATATTTTAAAAATACCCGTATCTTTGGCAGGATTTTTAAACGAAATGTCGAAAAACATTCTGATTAAAGCCAAAATCGAAATACACCTTATTATATATACACTCTTATGAGAAAGATTACAATTGCCATCGACGGATTCTCTTCTTGCGGGAAAAGCACCATGGCCAAAGACCTGGCCCGTGAGATAGGTTACATTTATATCGATAGTGGAGCCATGTACCGTGCCGTGACTTTATACAGCATCGAAAACGGAATCTTCCACGGGGACGAAATCGACAAGGAAAAACTGAAAGCACAGCTTGGCGACATACATATCAGTTTCAAGCTGAACGCCGAGACCGGACGCCCCGATACCTATCTGAACGGAGTGAACGTAGAAAACAAAATCCGGACCATGGAAGTATCGGCCAAAGTAAGCCCGATCGCCACCCTTGATTTTGTTCGTGAAGCAATGGTAGCACAACAGCAGGCAATGGGAAAAGAAAAAGGAATTGTAATGGACGGACGCGACATCGGTACTACCGTATTTCCGGATGCCGAACTCAAAGTGTTTGTTACCGCTTCGCCCGAAATACGCGCTCAACGCCGCTACGATGAGTTGAAAGCCAAAGGAGAAGCTGCCAGTTTCGACGAGATACTGGAGAACGTAAAGCAAAGAGACTACATCGACCAGCACAGAGAGGTAAGCCCGCTGAAAAAGGCCGAAGACGCTTTATTGCTGGACAACAGCCACCTGTCACTGACACAGCAAAAAGAATGGCTGAAGGAACAGTTCGAACGGATTACCAAAGCTTGAACAGGCAGACAGGAGGACAAAAATATGGTGAAAGTAGAAATAGATGAAGGATCCGGATTCTGCTTCGGAGTAGTAACCGCCATCCGCAAAGCCGAGGAAGAACTGGCCAATGGAGGAACTCTTTATTGCCTGGGCGACATCGTGCACAACAGCCGCGAAGTAGAACGGCTGGAAAACATGGGACTGACAACCATCAACCACGAGGAATTCAGACAACTGAAAAATGCCAAAGTACTGCTTCGTGCCCACGGTGAGCCACCCGAGACATACGAAATAGCCAGACGTAACAATATCGAAATCATTGATGCAACCTGCCCCGTAGTCCTCCAGCTGCAGAAAAGAATCAAGCAGGAATTCATGGCAGAGGAAAGCAGTGACAAACAAATCGTCATCTACGGCAAGAACGGACATGCCGAAGTGCTTGGACTTGTTGGGCAGACCAACGGAAAAGCCATCGTCATTGAAAAACTGGAAGAGGCTCAGCGACTGGATCTCACCAAAGACATCCGGCTTTATTCGCAAACGACCAAATCGCTCGATGAATTCCGACGAATTGTAGAATATATCAAGGCACACATCTCCCCCGGTGTTTCTTTCGAATACTACGATACAATCTGCCGCCAGGTAGCCAACCGCATCCCCAACATCCGGAAATTTGCCTCTTCGCACGATCTGATATTTTTCGTCAGCGGCAAGAAAAGTTCGAACGGGAAAATGCTCTTCGCCGAATGCCAGAAAGTCAACCCAAATTCACATCTGATAGACAACGCGGCTGAGATAGACAACAATCTGCTCACAGGCGCCTCCTCCATCGGTATATGTGGAGCGACTTCTACTCCCAAATGGCTGATGGAAGAAATATCGGATGCCATAAAAGAAAGACTAACAAGCCAGAAATAGTCCTTTTCAGGAATTAGAAATTAACGTAAATTATCAGTCACGCCCTTGGGTTTTTCGTATCTTTGTGGCGAATTATTAACTTAAAAAAAGATTGTTATGGGAACAATTAAGTGCATCGGAATCTTGACTTCCGGAGGAGATGCTCCGGGAATGAACGCAGCCATCCGTGCTGTGACACGTGCAGCCATCTACAACGGACTTCAAGTAAAAGGTATATATAGAGGTTACAAAGGACTGGTGACCGGCGAGATTAAGGAATTCAGAAGCCAGAATGTCAGCAACATCATCCAGTTGGGAGGAACCATCCTGAAAACGGCACGTTGTAAGGAATTCACTACTCCCGAAGGCCGTCAGCTGGCTTACGACAATATGAAGAAAGAAGGCATCGATGCACTCGTCATCATCGGTGGTGATGGCTCGCTGACTGGTGCACGTATCTTCGCTCAGGAATTCGACGTTCCGTGTATCGGACTGCCGGGTACCATCGATAACGACCTTTATGGTACAGATACTACCATCGGATATGACACCGCCCTGAACACCATTCTGGATGCTGTCGACAAAATCCGTGATACAGCGACTTCACACGAACGTCTGTTCTTTGTTGAAGTTATGGGACGTGATGCAGGCTTCCTGGCACTGAACGGCGCTATCGCTTCAGGAGCCGAAGCTGCCATTATCCCGGAATTCAGCACAGAAGTGGACCAATTGGAAGAATTCATCAAGAACGGTTTCCGCAAATCAAAGAACAGCAGTATCGTGCTGGTAGCCGAAAGCGAACTGACCGGAGGGGCCATGCACTATGCCGAACGTGTGAAAAACGAATACCCGCAATACGACGTACGCGTTACCATCCTCGGCCACTTGCAACGTGGTGGTAGCCCAACGGCACACGACCGTATCCTGGCCAGCCGCCTGGGTGCAGCAGCCATCGATGCCATCATGGAAGGCCAACGGAACGTCATGATAGGTATCGAGCACGACGAAGTGGTTTATGTCCCCTTCACCAAAGCCATCAAGAACGACAAACCTATCCAAAAGGAATTGGTGAACGTTTTACGCGAACTTTCTATCTGATACACAAGATTACCAACCGGCATAGCCGGTCTATCATATAAAAGTACATGTGTGTCAAATGAAGGAGCCTCTTTCTTCATTTGGCACACACTTTTTTTGCCAGCTATCGACATCTTCTATGCCGCAGCTTACTTATTATAGCCACTTCTCTACAACAATTTCCGTACGGTTCCACAGTTCTCCCATTTGCCAGTGGTGCAAATACTTATCTGACAAATGCTTCGGACGGCAACTTACATTCAGTGTACCAGTCCGTTGTCCGGCTTCCTCGTCCAACAGCAGACTGATAGCTGTAGCCGCTCCCTTACGGGGCGTACGGATAAACGGACGAAACAGAATATCTGTCAGCGGATCGAACCACATGTGCATCGTAATAATGTCTGTCGAAACAATACCCGGATCAGCAGCGTTTACCACAATGCCACGCTCCTTAACCCTGCGTGCCAAGTCGATGGTAAACAGCGTCAGCGCCAGTTTGGTATTACTATAGATAGGAATACGCCAGAAAGCTCCTTTCTTGCCCCGCAGGAAGAAGTCGGGAAAATCAAGTTTCCCGATGGCATACGTACACGACACCATATTCACCACCCGGCTCCCCTCACCCATCAGCGGCAACAGCTTGCGCGTCAGAAGATAAGGTCCCACGTAATTGACGCTGACCGTACGCTCCAGTCCGTCGTTTGTAATGTGCAGGCCGGTTTCCATCGTTCCGGCATTGTTCATCAACAGTGAGATTCTTTCTCCTTGTTCCAGCAGGCGGTTGGCAAAAGCAGCTACCGACTCCAGCGAAGCCAGGTCAATGCCCCGCACCTCAATGTCGGCATTACCTGTTTCCTCAACCAGCATTCTGCGCCGCACTTCGGCTTTAGCCGGATTGTAGCAGGCCATCACTACCCGATAGCCCGCACGGGCTACGGCACGAGTGATCTCAGTCCCCATGCCGCCGTCGGCTCCTGTTATTACAGCCAGTTTCTTCTTATCCATACGCCTACCCCCTGCTTTCGATGCGTTCAATCTCTTTCTTCAGGCAAGGCGGCAACTCTTCCTTCAACCGTTGATGGCATGCCATGTCGATGCTGTACATACGGGCAATGCAGTAGTTGCTGTGCCGACACGAGCAGCGGGCATTCTCTTCCGCCTTCATACGATTCACAAAGCCCGGTTCGTTAAGTAGTGCGCGACCCATTTGCACAGCCTCGAAACCGCAATCCAGTACTTCGTCAATCTTCTGCCGGGCCACCAGTCCGCCTACATAGACCAAAGGCATGGTGAGCGCCTTGCGGAACTTCAAGGCATCTTCCAGGAAATAAGCCTCCTTGAAAGGAACGGTAGGAATCATCCATTTGCCTACCATACGCACTCCGTACTTCAGCCACCAGCAATCCATATAGTGGGTCATGGTACGGATGGGCATCTCGCCGCGCATCACGTACATAGGTGCCTTGCTCACAAAGCCACCGCTCAACACCAGCGCATGGGCACCGCTTTGCTGCAACCGCTGCGCCACCTGCAACGACTCGTCCAGCTCCATACCTCCACGGAAGCCGTCGCGCATATTCATCTTCACCAATACGGCCATGTCGTTGCCGGCTGCCTTCATTACCTCGTCCATCACCATATCCATGAAGCGCATGCGGTTTTCCAACGAACCGCCGAATTCATCTTTGCGATGATTGGTAGAGGGCGAAAGGAACTGACTGATAAGATAACCATGCCCGGCGTGAACCTCCACAGCATCGAAGCCCGACTCACGCGCCAGATTCACTGCATGGCCGTAAGCACGAGCCATTTCCGGAAGTTCGTCGGCACGCAGGCCACGGACAAACGTAGGCGAATAAAGGTTGAAGCCACTACTGGCTCCTACGGGCATACAGCCACAGATGCTTTTGTGTGACATGTTGCCGCAATGTCCTAACTGGATGCTGGCCGCAGCACCTTCGGCATGAACAGCATCAGTCAGACGGCGCAAGCCAGGCACAATCTCCGGACGCATCCACAACTGACGGTCGAAGGAAAGGCCGCTACGGGTAACGGCAGCATAAGCCACTGTCGTCATACCCACACCACCCGCGGCTACGGAGCGATGATAGTCGAGCAGCTGTTCCGAAGGCTTGTTGCCCGGACACATACTCTCGAAGGCCGCCGAGCGGATAGTACGGTTACGCAGCGTCAGCGGACCTATGGTTACAGGGGTAAACAGTTTTGAGTTCATTTATCTATGTTTCTTTAAGATTCAGATATAACATATTTTCCAATCGCGGACAACACGAGTGAATGCAGACCTGAGTTAATATATAAAAGGTATCACCCTCTTCCGCCGTCCTACCGCCTCATCGCCAAACTCCTCACGATAACGTTTGTGGATGGCATCGGCACGGGGCACCAGGTTGGCGAACGTCCACCAGACAAACACCCAGGCTGCCGGCGACGCGGTCAGTATGGCAAAGCCCGTCCACTCCACCAGTTCGCCGAAATAGTTGGCCGAAGTGACATAACGGTACAGGCCACGGGCAGGCAGATAATGCTTCGTATCGCCCGGACGGCGCAGATGACGGATAACATGATCGGAATGCAGGTTGATGCCCATGCCCACTACGAACAGCAACAATCCTGCCACGGCATGAGGTTTCAGGAAGTAATCCATCCCGCCGTCATAGAGCCCTTCCGGAGCAAAATAGAACAACCCGCCGGCCTGCATCATTCCGTTCAGCACATTGAACACAATGCCCATCACCATAATGGCCAGTGGCATGCGGCTTTTCCCCTTCATCAGGAAGGGGAAAATGAACGAACGCTGAAGGTAGTGAAGCTGAAACAACAGGAAAAACACATATACCGGCATGGAAAAGCCCACGCCACTACGCCCCCACAGCCAGAACATCACGACAAAAACAGGTGCCTCCATCAGCATCCAGGCCAGCTTGTTGTTGATGGACAGTCCCCACGACGAGGTGCGGAACATACCGTAACCGGCCTTTACAAAATAGAGTGCCACAAACACAAACAGTGCCACGACACTCATCACTATCAGAAACAAGTGAAACTTTTCTACATCCATAACTGTCTCATTTATGCGTACAAATATAGTGAAAACTAAAACAATGGAATAAGTTTTATCCGAATTAAAATAAAGAATGACTACCTTTGCACTCATGAAACAGGAAAAAGAGACAAACAGCCCCAGCCTCCACCTGCAGCGTCAGCAATTGCTGTTGCGCATGGAGTACGAATACGAGAAGGAAGAGTTCCGCCGCCAGACCGAAACCATGGGCGTGGCACGCAAGGTGAAGCGTGGCCTGTGCTGGTTTCCCGCTACGGCCGGACGCAGCTACTACAACTCGCTCAACCAGCTGGTGCTGGAAGTGACACGCACCGAAGATACCGACATCGAGCACTCGTTCGAGTACGGACGCCCCGTCTGCTTCTTCCGCCAGACAGCGGACGGCAGCCTCAACTATTACAACTTCCAGGCCACCGTCAGCTATGCCGACGACACACGCATGGTAGTAGTCATGCCCGGCGCGGGTGCCATCCTCGACGTGCAGGGAGCCGACCGCCTGGGCGTGCAGCTCTACTTCGACGAAACCAGTTACCGCACCATGTTCGAGGCACTGAACGACGTTCTCCGGTCTAAAGGCAACCGCTTGGCCGAACTTCGCGACACACTGCTGGGCACTTTGAAGCCCGGCTTCCGCGAACTCTATCCCGTCCGCTTCCCTTGGCTGAACCGCACGCAGGAGTCGGCCGTCAACAAGGTATTGTGTACCCGCGATGTGGCCATCGTCCACGGCCCTCCCGGCACGGGTAAGACGACTACGCTGGTCGAAGCCATCTACGAAACGCTACACCGCGAACCGCAAGTATTAGTGTGTGCTCAAAGCAACACGGCTGTTGATTGGATTTCGGAAAAGCTGGTGGACCGTGGTGTCAACGTACTGCGCATCGGCAACCCTACACGGGTCAACGACAAAATGCTGTCCTTCACCTACGAGCGTCGCTTCGAGTCTCACCCCTCATATCCCGAACTGTGGAGCATCCGCAAGGAGCTTCGCCAGCTGCACGGCAAGTCGCGACGCGGCACCTACGAAGAACGTGAAGGCGTACGCAGCCGCATCTCCCGCCTGCGCGACCGCGCCACAGCCCTGGAAGTGCAGATCAATGCCGACCTCTTCGACTCGGCTCACGTCATTGCCTCCACACTGGTCAGCAGCAACCACCGCGTGCTGTCGGGTCGCCGTTTCGGTACCCTCTTTATCGACGAGGCAGCACAGGCACTCGAAGCCGCCTGCTGGATAGCCATCCGCAAGGCCGACCGCGTCATTCTGGCGGGCGACCACCAACAACTGCCGCCCACCATCAAGTGTTACGAAGCAGCACGCGGCGGACTGGAGCGTACGCTGATGGAAACCGTCGTTGCCCGCAAGCCCGACACGGTCTCCCTGCTCACCACGCAATACCGCATGAACGAAGCCATCATGCGCTTCTCGTCCGACTGGTTCTACGACGGCCAACTGCAGGCCGATCCCAGCGTACGCCACCGCAGCATCCTCGACTGGGACACACCCATCTCGTGGATTGACACCTCGGAAATGGACTTCAAGGAAGAGTTTGTAGGCGAAAGTTTCGGCCGTATCAACCGGCAGGAAGCTGACCTGCTACTCAGCGAATTAGAGAAATACATCGCCCGCATCGGCGGACAGCGCATTCTGGACGAGCGCATCGACTTCGGCATCATATCGCCTTACAAGGCACAGGTGCAATACCTGCGCAGCAAGCTGCGTGGCAGTGCCGTCTTCCGCCCCTACCGCGACCTGATGAGCATCAACACCGTAGATGGTTTTCAGGGGCAGGAACGCGACGTCATCTTCATCAGCCTGGTCCGTGCCAACGAAGAAGGTCAGATAGGTTTCCTCTCCGACCTGCGCCGCATGAACGTAGCCATGACCCGTGCCCGCATGAAGTTAGTCATCCTGGGCGAAGCCACCACACTGAGCCGGCATGCGTTCTACAAGAAGCTGTTAGAGTACATCAAGCAATAGTGTAACAATCGGCAAACAGTTATGTAAAAACAGTGCAACAGTTACTGCACTCATAGTGCAGTAGGCTGTGCACTCACAGTGCAGTAGTTATTGCACTACAAGTGCAGTAACTGTTGCACTCGTAACGTAGTAGTTAGTAGATGTCTTTACCCAATTGAACTAGACGCTTTATAGTCTATAAACACACCTGAATACCAACCCAATGCAAGACGGTAAAAGCGTGAAAGGTATTTCCGGATAAAAGAGATCAAATGCGTGGAGAGATGTTTCACACCACTTTACACCCCGCCGAACAACACAAGCATTCTGCACGAGCCACACCAGTGTGGAACAAACGGATTGCAAGTGTGGAACAGATGGAATGCAAGTGTGGCAGAGAAATATCAAAACGCTTCCCCCATAAAACAAGAATGCCCCAGCCGTGCAACGCACGCCGGGGCATTCCCTGTTTTTTATACAATCCTAAATGACTTTAGTTGTTTTCCGGACGGAGCTTGCGTACCGTAACAGCTGTCTGCCACATTTCGCTTTCGCGCAAGGCTTTCAGTTCGGCATTCAGCTTCTCGCGGTAGTCGGGTTGCGAGTTGCTGTCGATAGAAATCTGAGCTTCGTTACCACACTTCACGCTCTCGTACAACTTCTGAACCACGGGTTTGATGGCATCGTGGAACGGACCCATCCAGTCGAGGGCACCACGTTGTGCAGTAGTAGAGCAGTTGGCATACATCCAGTCCATACCGTTCTTGGCGAAAAGGGGCATCAACGACTGAGTCAGTTCCTCAACAGTTTCGTTGAAGGCTTCGGAAGGTGTGTGACCGTTCTCGCGCAACACCTCGTACTGTGCCAGCAACAGACCCTGGATAGCACCCATCAGCGAACCACGCTCGCCGGTAAGGTCGGAAGTAGCCTCGCGTTGGAAAGTAGTCTCGAACAGATAGCCGGAACCGATACCAATACCCAATGCCAGTGTGCGGTCCATAGCTTTGCCCGTAGCGTCCTGATAAATGGCGTAAGAAGAGTTCAGTCCGCGGCCTTCGAGGAACATGGTGCGGAGTGAAGTACCCGAACCCTTCGGAGCTACCATGATAACATCAATATCCGTGGGAGGAACTACACCCGTACGGTCGCTCCAAGTGATGGCGAAGCCGTGTGAAAAATAAAGAGCCTTGCCGGCTGTGAGGTGCGGCTTCAGCGAAGGCCATACCGACATAACAGCAGCATCAGAAAGCAGGCACATCACAATTGTACCTTTCTCGGCTGCTTCTTCGATGCCGAACAGTGTTTCGCCCGGTACCCATCCGTCAGCAATCGCCTTCTCGAAGGTCTTGCCCGGACGCTGGCCAACGATAACGTTGAAACCATTGTCACGCAGGTTGCAGGCCTGACCCGGTCCCTGTACACCATATCCGATTACTGCGATAGTTTCGTCTTTCAGAATCTCACGTGCTTTCTCCAAAGGAAATTCTTCGCGGGTCATCACATTCTCGATAACACCGCCAAAATTCAATTGTGCCATTTTGTTTTAGTTTTTTATTTGTGGCTTTCGCCTGGTTAATATTTCTGTTTTTCTATTTTAATGAACAAGTGGACAAGGCTACAGGCAACAAGGCATGCCCTTGTCAACTCATCAACTTGTTAACTTGTCAACTGACCAAATTCTATTTTCGCCCGGCAGACCGTCTCACTGCCGTTCTTCTTCACTTCCACACCGTAGACGCCGTTGCCGTCGTCGTCCAGATAGAAAGAAAGTTCGTCGCCGTAATAGCTCTCGGCTACGTAGGCCATCTCGAAGCGGCAGATGCGTTCCGTACGGTACTTCTCCAACGGGAAGAGGTCGAGAATGTGCTCAATGTAACGGATACTGTTCACATGGCCGTTCACGTCGATGTCACTATACTTGGCCTTCAGCGTAGACACTGGCTCCGTAGCAGTGATTTTGATACGCGAAGGTTTCTCGATGGGGCAAGGCTCGTCGCATACATAGTCCACAATGCTTCCGTCGTGCATGGCCATCAGGTCGATGGGTTTGCGCGTCTGCATACTGATCATGGCCCATACGGAGCGTGCATAACCAATCTTGCGTCCGTCCTTGCCGACAATGGCAAAGTTACGGTCAGTGAAGAGGCGATAGACGTTCTCCACCCACGTCTGCACCGAAAAAGTCTCGTACTGATAGGGCATCTCGTCCATCTCGATAGCCAGTCGGGACAATACCCACGTATAGTTTTCCTCGTTCAGTGTAGCCATGCCGAAACCGCGTTCGGTGGCATGAAAGCCTGCACAGTTCAGCAGGTGGTTGCCCAGCACGCCCAACGTCAGCCTTCCTGTAAAGTCTACATGGAAAGGTTCGGCTACGAAATTATAGGTTCCTATCTTGTTGTCCATAGGTTTAAGTATTTTTGGTTTAGTTGACGAGGGGACAAGTTAACGAGGCCACGAGGGGAAAAGGGACTCATTACTTGTTAACTCGTCTACTCGTCAACTTGTCTACTCGTCTACTTGTTAACTTGTCTACTCATTTCTTCTTTACTCTTCAGATACTTTGCCTCACGTTCGGCCAGATATTCGTTCACCCGTTCGAAGCAACTGGTAGTAATGGCCACACGGCCCGAACGGACAAACTGAAGCACACAGCCGAAAGTCTGCAACTCCTGGTAAAGACAGGTGATGTCGTCGCTCATACCATTCATCTCGACAATGGAGAACACCGGATTTACTTCCACAATACGGGCATGATACTTACGTATCACCTTGGAAACCTCCGGAGTCTGCTCCAACGCAGGAGTTGCCACCTTATAGAGGGCAATCTCATGCTGGTAGATCTCATCATCGGTGAAATAGTGCGCCTGCAGCACATCTATCTTCTTGGTTATCTGTTTCACCACCTTTTCAATGGTGTCACGGTCGGTCCATGCGGTAATGGTATATTTGTGCACCCCCTTGATGGACGAGGCAGACACATTCAGGCTTTCGATATTAATCTGCCTGCGGGTGAACACAGCCGTCACCTGGTTGAGCAAGCCGGCGATGTTCTCCGAATGGACGATAATGGTATATAATGTCTTTTCAGTCATAATTCTTTGTTTTCAATTTCAACATTCCAACAGCATCTGGTTCACCGAACCACCCGGAGGCGTCATCGGCATCACGTTGCCTTCTTCTTCCACACAGGCTTCGAGCAGGAACGGGCCGTCGGTTGCCAGCATCTCGCGGATAGCATCGGCCAGTTCCGAACGTTCCATCACACGACGCGAAGGAATGCCGTAAGCAGCAGCTATCTGCATATAGTCGGGGTTCAGCATGGGCGTGAACGAGTAGCGGCGGTTGAAGAACATGGCCTGCCACTGGCGAACGTTGCCCAAATAATTATTGTTCAGCAGAATCATCTTGACAGGGGCCTTCTGTTCCATCACCGTGCCCAGTTCCTGCAGGTTCATCTGCAAGCCACCGTCGCCCATGAAGACACAAACCGTGCGGTCGGGGCGTCCGAACGTAGCACCGATGGCAGCAGGAAGTCCGAAACCCATCGTACCCAATCCGCCGGAAGTGACAATGCTGCGCGGACGGGTGTACTTGAAGTAACGGGCAGACATCATCTGGTTCTGACCAACATCGGTCACCAGAATAGCATCGTTATGGGTTGCCTCGCTCACGGCACGTACCACTTCGCCCATGCTCAGCTCGCGGGTAGTGCGGCACAGTTCGGGGCGGATTACCTTCTCTTCCTCTACTTCTTCGTAGGTACGGAAACTGTCGAGCCACTCCCGGTGGGTGGCCGGTTTCAGCAGTTCGGTAACGGCAGGCAATGTCTCTTTGCAGTTACCCAGCACAGCTACATCGGTCTTGATGTTCTTGTCTATCTCGGCAGGGTCGATATCGAAATGAATGATTTTGGCTTGCGGGGCATAGGTTGCAACGTTGCCTGTCACACGGTCGTCGAAGCGCATACCTACGGCTATCAGCACATCGCACTTGTTAGTATTGATGTTCGGTCCCAAATTGCCGTGCATACCCAGCATGCCTTTGTTCAGCGGATGGTCGGAAGGCAAAGCCGACAGTCCCAACAAGGTGCGTCCGGCTGGCAGTTCAGCCTTTTCAATGAAAGCTAACAGCTCGGCTTGAGCATTTCCCAACTCTACACCCTGCCCAACAAGCACCAACGGACGCTGGGCAGCGTTGATGAGGTCGGCCGCCTGGCGGATAGCCTCCATATCCATGTCGGGTACAGGCTGGTAGCTGCGAATAAAGTCGACTGTTGCCGGCGCATACTCTGTCTTATCCACTTGGGCATTCTTGGCAAAGTCGAGCACTACGGGACCGGGACGTCCGCTGCGTGCTATGTAGAAGGCACGTGCCACAGCCCAAGCCACATCTTCGGCCCGGCGAATCTGATAGCTCCACTTGGTGATAGGTTGTGTGATGCCTACCAGATCGACTTCCTGAAAAGCATCCGTACCAAGAAAGCCCGTCCCCACCTGTCCGGCTATCACCACCATCGGCGTACTGTCTATCATGGCATCGGCAATGCCTGTAATAGTATTGGTGGCTCCCGGACCGCTGGTTACCAGACAGACACCTACCTCACCCGACACGCGGGCAAAGCCTTGCGCGGCATGGGTAGCTCCCTGTTCGTGGCGTACCAGAATATGGTTCAACGTCTTCCGATGGTCGTATAAGGCATCGAACACCGGCATGATGCTTCCACCCGGATAACCGAATATTGTTTTTACCCCCTCGTGTTCCAGCGAACGCATCAGGGCTTCTGCGCCTGTAATTGTATCTTTCATCTTGTAAATGAAGAATTAAGAATGAAGAATTAAAAATACTTTTTAATGAAAAATGATGAATGAAGAATGAAAAATTTCTTGTAAATGAGGAATTAAGAATTTCTTTATTAGTGAAGAACCACCAAAATTCTTCGTTCTTCATTCATCATTCTTCATTTTCTCATATCAGTCTCACCGCTCCTTTATCTGCCGAGCTTACCAAACTGGCGTAAGCTTTCAGCGCCTTGGATACCTCGCGGTTACGAGTGACAGGCGTCATGGGGCGGGCAGCCAGTTCTTCATCGGTCAGCTTCACGTTAATGGTGCGGTTGGGAATATCTATTTCGATGATGTCGCCATCCACCAGCTTGCCGATGTTACCGCCGGCAGCCGCTTCGGGCGAGATGTGACCGATGCTCAGGCCCGACGTACCGCCGCTGAAACGTCCGTCGGTAATAAGGGCACATTCCTTGCCCAAGTGGCGCGACTTGATGTAGGACGTAGGATAAAGCATCTCTTGCATGCCCGGACCACCCTTAGGACCTTCGTGGGTGATAACCACTACGTCGCCGCTCTGTACTTTACCGCCCAAGATGCCTTCGCAAGCTGCTTCCTGCGAGTCAAACACCTTGGCAGGACCTGTAAACTTCCAGATGCTTTCGTCCACTCCGGCAGTCTTCACTACACAACCGTCCTGGGCGATGTTACCCTTCAGTACGGCCAGTCCGCCATCCTTGCTGTAAGCGTGCTCCAAGTCGCGGATGCAACCGTTGGCACGGTCAGTATCGAACTCTTTATAATAAGCATCCTGCGAACCCAGCTTCAGATTGAACTTACCGCCGGGGGCACTGGCATACTTTTTCTGTGCCTTCTTGCAGACGTTGGGACTGGTGATGCAGTACTGGTCAATCTCCTCGGCCAGCGTCATGCCATCTACACGTTTCACACTGGTATCTACCAGTCCTCCTTTGGCCAGTTCGGCCATGATGGCTACGATACCGCCTGCACGGTTCACGTCCTGCACGTGGTATTTCTGCGTGTTCGGAGCAACCTTACACAGACAAGGCGTCTTACGCGACAACATGTCAATGTCTTCCATCTTGAAGTCGGCTCCAGCCTCGTGGGCCACGGCCAGCAGGTGAAGCACCGTATTGGTAGAACCTCCCATGGCGATATCCAGCGTCATGGCGTTGAGGAAAGCCTCGCGGGTGGCGATGCTGCGGGGAAGTACACTCTCGTCGCCTTCCTCGTAGTATTTGTAAGCGTTCTCTACAATCAGTTTGGCAGCGTCCTTGAACAGTTTCCGGCGATTCTCGTGTGTAGCCACAATTGTTCCATTGCCCGGCAGAGCCAGTCCGATGGCTTCGTTCAGACAGTTCATCGAATTGGCGGTAAACATACCCGAACAGCATCCGCATGTGGGGCAGGCATGTTGCTCTATCTTGGCTACATCCTCGTCGCTCACCGTCGTATCGGCCGACTTGATCATGGCATCAATCAGGTCGAGGTGCTGTCCTTTCCACTCGCCAGCCTCCATCGGTCCGCCCGAAACGAAGACGGTAGGAATGTTCAGACGCATGGCGGCCATCAGCATGCCCGGCGTAATCTTGTCGCAGTTGCTGATGCAGACCATGGCATCGGCCTTGTGGGCATTGACCATGTACTCCACACTGTCGGCAATGATGTCGCGCGAAGGCAGTGAATAAAGCATACCGTCGTGTCCCATGGCAATGCCGTCGTCGATAGCAATGGTATTGAATTCGGCAGCAAAGCAACCCTGCTTTTCAATCTCTTCCTTGACGAACTGCCCTATCTCGTGCAGGTGGACGTGCCCCGGAACAAACTGCGTAAACGAATTAACGATGGCAATAATGGGCTTACCCATCTGCTCACGCTTCATGCCATTGGCCACCCACAATGCACGTGCTCCCGCCATGCGGCGGCCTTGCGTGCTGAACGAACTGCGTAACTGATGTTTCATCTTCGTTATTCTCCTTTCAATAAAAAAGCCTTTCTCGTATGTGAGAAAGGCTTCAAAAAAATATCTTCATCAGGTATGGATACATACACAAAACCTTTCTCACGCTCTTGATTTCAAGACCACGACGCGAATAATATGCAGGACTGCCAGGTTAATGGATGTATGTAGCATCATATCTTTCTTTTTTAAACGATTCAACTGTTTTATTGCTTAACGTGTCGCAAAGGTAAGTGATTTTTTATAATATACAAGCAGTTTGAAGAAAAAAAAGATATTTTTCTATAGATTCGTAAGAAAAAGGCGCATAAAAGTCTCCTTTTATCATAAAAGTCGAACTAACGAAAGAGCAACAAAAAGAGACTGCCACGGCTTTGCAGGCAAAACCAGTGAGGTTTGTCCGGCTGTTGCCCCGCATTTGATGAACAAACACGAGGCGTTTTCCCTGCAAACGCGAGGCATTTTCCCGACAAACGCGGCGCGTTTCTAAAGCAAACCTGCCCTCCAGTGTTCCAGACAACCGTTCCACAGGAACAGTCGCTAAAACCAACCGGAAGGCAGGGACGTTGTCGTTGTCATTCCATGCCACATTTATAACAACAACATCTTTCTTTTTTTCTTTATTTCTTTCTTTATATATATAAAGGAGAAAATTGCGCTTATTTTACGTAGTTCTTCATCATTTTCCTTATTATCAAACGATTATCTACTACAAAACAACGGTTTTAGTAATCATTACTCCCTGTTTTCGACCAATTTTTCTTCATTTTTCGATGTTTTTCCACTGTTTTTTGCAGTTTTTCTGATGTTTTTTGCTGGATTTTCATCGTTTTTTCATCAAAATCTTGTCGAAACTGGAAAGATTTTCATCATTTTCTGTTGTTTTCTGAGCGTTTTCCGTTGTTTTTTCAAGTCAGCGCACTGCTATTTCGGCAAAGCCCATCGGCTCATTTTCCGTAACCATACGGACAGCCTTCAGGTAGAGGTAACGAGCCTTGACCGGAGTAAAATAGACCGATTGCATAACCGGATTGTTGCGGATATTAGAAAACTCACCTGCTTTAACCTTGCGAACATGCTGCCCGTCGGCATCCGCCACAGACAGTTCATAATGGGAAATAAGCCCCCGATTAGGTTCACCCTGGTCGGGCAGGAAATGGAAGGATGAAACAAAACGTTCGCTGCCCAAATCGACAGTCAACAGATCGCCATCAACAAAACAAGTAGTCTTTTCGTCACGGTCGGATGCTGCAGCAGCCGATTCCGCATTCACACCGGCGAGGGTGAAAGGAAAACTCTGCATTTTGGAAGCCTGTACTTCTTCAAAAAGCTTGTCTGCCTGCTCGCCAGCATCATACACCCCGATATTATTGAGACAAAGCGGACCACGGGCGTCGGTAATCCGGATACGAATGCCATCGGAAACTACAGAAGAAAAGCGCAAGAGACGCTTATAACCAATGGTCGTAGTTTCTTCATTCAGCACAACAGGCTGCCAGTTGCCCGATGCGTCACGATACTCTACCGTAAAAGCCTTCACACGCTGACCCAACGGAATGTACTCCTGCAAAAGCATGCGGTTCATCCGCAAGGCCGATGGAAAAGCAAAAGTAATATCGGCCGTCACTACACTGTCTGTTGTAGCCCAGAATGTATCGTAATCGTTGTCTGTCAAGGCTGAAGCCACATAAGCACCGCCCCGCTCGTCGCTCACCTGTGGAGTAAGGCCAGCTACCAGATTTGTTTTCAACTCTTCCTGTATGATCTGATGGAAACGGACAGCATTAGCCGAATCAATCGGATGAATCAGACCGTTTCTGTCTACCGGGAAGTTGAGCAACAAAGTGCCGTTATGACCTACGCTGCGATAGTACAGGTCGACCAGTTGTTCGGGTGTTTTCACCAGACTGTCCTGTTCGGGATGATAGAACCAACCCGGACGGATGGACACATCGCACTCGGCAGCTACCCATTGATCGCCATCGACATGACCATACTGAAGCTCATAGCTTTTGTCATAGCCGGGATAAACCTCGCCCTTACGAAGGAAAGACCAGTTGGTTGCCCCCGCAAAGCCACGTTCATTGCCCACCCAACGGCATCCGGGACCACCGTCGGAAAAGATAACAGCCTGAGGCTGGATGCTGTCCAGCATTTCATATATACGAGGATAGTTGTAATAGTTGCGCCGGTCGATGGTCCTCGTTTCCTTCGCTCCGCCGTACCATCCGTCACCTCCATTGGCACCATCAAACCATACTTCGAAAACTTCACCATAATTCGTCAGCAAATCACGCAACTGGGCATAAAAATAGTCCAGATATTCAGGTGTTCCATAATTGGCCTGATGGCGATCCCATGGCGACAGATAGACAGCAAACTTCAGCCCATACTTCTTACAGGCTTCCGACAATTCACGTACGATATCTCCCTTGCCATCTTTATAAGGACTGTTGGCTACACTGTAATCGGTCCCGGCAAAAGGCCACAGACAGAAACCATCGTGATGTTTGGCCGTCAGTATCACGCCTTTCATTCCGGCAGCCACCAACGTACGCGCCCATTGTTCACAATCCAAACGGGCAGGATTGAACACCTCTGCCGGTGTGTCACCATATCCCCATTCCCGGTCGTTGAACGTATTCAGGCCGAAATGGATAAAAGCATAGGTTTCCATCTTTTGCCATTCCACTTGCTTAGATTCAGGAACAGGCAACAGAGGAGCCGGAGCCTCAACATGGGTTGATGAACAGGAAGACAGGCCTACGGCCAACATCGAAGCCAGGTATAATGCTGACAAACTGGTACTTTTTTTCATATCATAGATTGGTTTTGATAAATAATCAGTCGTTATCGTTCAGGTATATTGTCCGACGTTCGGCAATGGACAGCTTTGACCATGGAGTGACCGAAGTCCACAAAGCCAGGTCAGTAATGTCTGCCGGATAAGTTTCTCCACCGTTCAGATCTTCCTGCAATGCCTTCAGCATCACATAGTCCATCCCCTGGTGATGGGTATCTACCCTCAATGCTTCCTGTCCCCACTGCTGCCAATAACGATGTTCGTAACGGCTGATATAGGACTCATCGGACTCCCAGGTTTCATTAGGACTGTACCCCTCAATATAAATCTGCCGACGGTCGCCCTGCCAGATGCCTTTGGTTCCCTGTATCTCAAAATCAAGGCTACGCGGACGAGGCAAAGTCGTATCATGAGTCAAAGTAACCAGAATACCTTTTTCGGTCTGCAACTGGGTTACTACGACATCCCCCATGGTAATTTTCTGATCCGACGGTCCGCCCAAATCACGGATACGCTGCAACAGACCAGCCGGCTTTGAGGCAAAGGAAGTAAGACTCTTAAAACGATCGGTACGCCCAATGCCTGCTATCAGGCAAAGCGGAGCCAGACCATGCGTAGGATACAAATCGCCATTTTCCTCCTGATAAAAACGGCTACGCCAAACGCTTTCCGTCTTGTCACGGTTGCCCAGCGTGCCGTCATCGTCCAGTAGCAAACGACGCAAATCGTGGCGGTAGCCGCCACGCATATAAACTATCTCGCCCAACAGGCCGGCACGTACCAATGTATAGACTGACAGATTCTCGCGCATGAAGAGTGTATTTTCCAACGGATAGACTTTGCGCCCTGCACGTCGGGCAGATTCTATCAGCGGTCGGTACTCATCCAGGCACAACCCACCTTTTATTTCCAAAGCCACATCGGCTCCATGTTCCACACAGTGCAGCGCGTGTTGCACATGACACTGCCAAGGCGAGGCCACAAATACCAAGTCGGGATGCTGCCCATCCAGCATGTTCAGGTAGTCATCCTCGCCGCTATTGTAACAACATACATCGGGCATCCCGATATCCGTTAAAGCCGGATCGGCAACTGCCACTACCCGAAAGCCGGAAATGCAACGCAACAATCGGAACAGTTGCATCCCCCGATACCCAACACCTATAAATGCTGTCTTTATCATATACTTGCCGTCAGTCTGTTCTTTTCCTTTTCATTGTACGAAATGTATGTCAAAGGTAGGCATTTTTTGCAACATAAGCCAAAAGTTTCCTATCTTTGCCCGGTAAAACAAAAGATTATTCACTAAAATCATCTTTATAAAAATGGAAAACAAATACATCACCGTAGCCTATAAACTGTATTCAATAGAGGACGGCGAAAGAGATTTCGTTGAAGAAGCCCCTGCAGAACACCCTTTCCAGTTCATTTCGGGATTGGGCATGACACTCGACGCCTTCGAAAGCCAACTGACCGGCCTGAATGTTGGAGACAAATTCGACTTCACCATCGGAGCAGCCGACGCTTATGGCGAATACGACGAAGAGCACGTTATTGATTTACCGAAAAACATTTTCCTGATAGATGGAAAATTCGACAGCGAACGTGTAGTAGAAGGAGCCGTTATTCCGCTGATGACAGCCGAAGGACAACGCATCAACGGCAGTGTGGTAGAAGTAAAGGACGATGTGGTAGTAATGGATATGAACCATCCCCTAGCCGGATGCGACCTGAACTTCGTAGGCGAAGTAGTAACCAGCCGTCTGGCAACCAATGAAGAGTTGGCTGAAGTAGCCCGCATGATGAGCGGCGGTTGTGGCGGCGGATGTGGAAGCTGTGGCGGTGGTTGCGGCGATCACGAATGTGGCGACGACTGCGGATGCGAAGGCGGATGCTGCCACTAAAAGAATGAAGAACTAAAAATGAAGAATGAAGAATTTCTTTGTGTTCCCTTATTGGGCAGATACACATCAAACGAAAATTCTTCATTCTTCATTTTTAGTTCTTCATTTACTTGCTTGTCATAATATCAAGCACCAGTCGGTCCGTCTCGTTCATTCCCTGCGAACCAATCTTCGTCAAGTTACGGATACTCTGGTCAACGTCCTCGTCAATGATTCCTTCCACCGAAGTAACGCACCGGTTTTCCATCGCCATGATGGCGGAAAGGACTGCAGTCGACACACCGGTCGTCACCTTCAATGCACAACTCGGCTTGGCTCCATCGCATATCATTCCTGTCAGATTGGCAATCATGTTCTGCACAGCATAGGTTATCTGCTCGTACGTGCCTCCCATTAGCCAGGTGATGCCACAGCTGGAACCTGTAGCTGCCACCACGCAACCGCATAAAGCAGAAAGACGTCCCAGACTTTCCTTTATATAAATCACCGTCAGATGGCTCAACATCAGGGCGCGTATCAGTTCCTCTTCCGACTTTCCATTCTCTTCGGCATAAACCACTACCGGAAGCGTGGCCGAGATACCTTGGTTTCCACTGCCAGAATTACTCATTACTGGTATCATGGCTCCTGCCATACGGGCATCGCAGGCACCTGACGTATACGAGAGAATATGTGAAAAGACACTGTCGCCCATGATCTTATGCTCGTAATTTCCACGGAGCATCTTACCCAAACCGTGACCATAATCTCCTGCAAACGACTGCTCGGCAGCAGCCTTGTTCAGACGGGCCGTCTCCTGAATGAATCGAATTTCATCCAATGGAGCTGTCATTGCAAAATCGTAGACCTTACGGAAAGTCAGGCTAAGCTTTTCTTCTTCCTGCTCGGTTGTGCCCGAAGCTGTACGTTTGTCAAGCTGTATCTGTCCGTTACAGGCTTCATACACAAAATTGGTATGTCCTCCAGCAATAATGGCCGTAGCCTCATCACCTCCAGCCTGACAGACAGCTTCTATGTACAGTTTCTCGGCAATATCTTTTTTCAAAGCAATCGATATCCGCTTATCGGCAATAAACTGCTTGCCTTCCTCTACAGCCTCGGGAGTACTATCCTTCAGCACTTCCAACTGGTAAGCAGACTTCCCTATCAGGGCTCCCAGAGCCACAGCAATCGGCAATCCTATCATGCCCGTACCAGGTATACCCACTCCCATCGCATTCTTCAGAATATTGGCACTAAGCCACAGCGAAATTTTCTCCGGGCGTTTACCCAATAACTCGGTGGCACGAGCCACACAAAGAGCAACCGCAATAGGTTCGGTACATCCGATAGCCGGAACAACTTCCTGTTTTACCAACCTGATAATCTTTTTTCTTTCTATCTCGTCCATACAAAAATCCTATCATTATTCAATAATCATACAAATTTAAAGGTAATAGAAGAGAAAACAATAAGATTCAGCGGCTTTTTTTGCAGAATGAGGCCTTTTAAAACCAATATTCCGAAATAATGGAGTATTTTTGTAACTTACTAAATAATAGGTAATATTAATCGTAAAAAAGAAAAGAATTATGAATCTAAAAAAATGGATACTTACGCTCTGCATAGGTATAACCGCAATGTCATGCATACAGAACGAAGCACTGAACATGGAAGCGGCAATAGACGGCTGTACAGGACCGGATATACAACTGACCAACATAAGCAACACTGAAAAGAGAGTATTGCTCTACGTACAAAAAGGAGCTGATCTTTCAAAGCAAGAACTGATATTTACCTTACCTGATGGTGCAACCATCGAAGCTAATGAAAAGAAGCAAGGTGATAACGGCAACATATACGACTTCAGCGAAGGCGAACATGCACGCTCCTTCACGGTCACTTCCGAAGACGGAGAATACACAGCTGTATACACCATCTACATCATCCTGACCGAACTTCCTACCACTTATCGCTTCGAACAATTGCTCGAAGGTTCAACCAGCAATTACGACATCCTTTACGAGGAAAGCGAACCAACAACAATAGGTGATTCAAAGAAGATTCTGGAATGGTCCAGTGGAAATCCTGGATACGAATTGACCAGCATGGCTAAAGATCGTACCGGCTATCCCACCATGCTCTCGGCTGACGGCTACATGGGTAAATGCGTCAAACTGGAAACCAAAGATACCGGCAGCTTTGGCGCTATGGTAAAAATGTACATTGCCGCCGGTAATCTGTTTATAGGTAATTTTGAACTGGGTGATGCACTGAAAGATGCTCCTGCAGCCACTAAGTTCGGATTCAAGTTCTTCAAACATCCTGTACGGCTGACCGGTTACTTCAAATATAAAGCAGGAAGCGTTTTCACAGAATCAGGACAGGCAAACGAAAACAGAAAGGACCGTTTCGACATTTACGCCATCTTCTACGAAGCATCGGATAACTCCTTTATGCTGAATGGTTCCAACGCATTGACTCATCCTTCACTGGTTGCCGTAGCTAGAATTCCTGAAGAAGAAGCCATCGAAACCAACACCTGGACTAAGTTTGACCTTCCCTTCGAATTAAAAGAAGGCAAAAGTATTGATGAAGAAAAGCTTGCTCAAGGTAAATACAAACTGGGCGTCGTATTCTCATCGAGTGTTGACGGTGCTTATTTCAACGGAGCCGTCGGTAGCACACTTTATGTTGACGAAGTAGAAGTAATCTGTCAGGAAAGCAACTTTTAATCAAACAGTTAACTAAATTACAATTCATATGAAAAAATATTATCTCCTCATAATAGCTCTGTTGTCAAGTGTGGCCACCATACCTGCATGGGCACAGCAAGAACGTACTCAAAGCATTATCCAGTCCTATCTGCACGGTTGGGAATATTCACTGAAAGCAGGTTTCAGCATCGGAGGAACCTCTCCCCTTCCCCTTCCTGTAGAGATACGTAGTATAGACGGATACTCACCCAGTATGGCTATCTCTATTGAAGGCAACACGACCAAATGGCTGGATGCGAAAAAAATATGGGGACTTACCATCGGACTACGCCTGGAGAACAAGAGTATGACAACCGAAGCTACGGTGAAGAACTATAACATGAAAATTATCAATACCAATGGAGGCGAATTGAAAGGTCTTTGGACCGGAGGCGTAAAAACCAAAGTAAAGAACAACTACCTTAGTATACCTGTTCTTGCCAATTACCGTATCAGTCCACGCTGGAAACTGGTAGCCGGCCCTTACTTCTCATACTTACTTGAAGGCAATTTCTCTGGAAATGTATACGAAGGACACCTCCGCACCCCTGATGCTACAGGCTCACGCGTCAACTTCGAAGGCGAAAGCATTGCTACCTACGACTTCAGCAACGATCTGCGGAAATTTCAATGGGGATTGCAGCTGGGTGGCGAATGGCGCGCATTCAAGCATTTGAATGTTTATGCCGACCTGACGTGGGGACTGAATGACATCTTCCAAAAAGACTTTGATACAATTACCTTTGCTATGTATCCTATTTATCTGAATGTAGGATTTGGATATTGGTTCTAAGTAAGCCCGGTTTTGATACCAAAAGACAACCCCTTTGGATCATTCAGTAAAAACATAAAAATGTTATACGGCTGAATGCCCCGAAGGGGTCTATTTTTACACACTTCCCATTTATAATCATTCGCAAATAAACAAAACATTTCAAAGTACATTCATACAGAAAGTATCACGAAAACTCTCTATTTTAGATAACAATCTAATATTTCTAAGGAATTACATTTTGAGACAAATACACACATAAAAAAAGCCGGTTCAGCTAACTGAATCCGGCTTTTTTTAATTGTTCTTCCTATATTTTATTCACCAATAATTTCCAATTCATCTAACAATAAAGTACTGCCACCTGCACCTTTAAATATGTCACCAAGTTTACTTGAAGAACATACGACAGCTAGCTGATACTTCTTGCTCGCATCATACGTTTTTCCCTCCAACATTTCAAAAGGAAGCTCAAACTTAGTCCAATCAGCTTTAGCAGTTCCATCCGCCAGAACAGCTACTGCTACGCGACGATCAGAAGTATTAATATCATGACCATTCAAAGGAATGTTCTTTCCCTTACTGTCCAACTGTTCTTCATACAAAACAGCTTGAATAGCACATTCATCAATCTGGCCTTCTATTACTTCAACCTCTTCCGGTGTCTTCGCACCTTCACCATCAATGTATTTTTCACCTGGGGCATATTTATACCATCCTCTTAACGTAACAGGCTTTTTATCATACGAAATACCAAACTGAGTACTTGCCAATTTATCAGTTATTGCAAGCCCTATATTAAACTGACCAGTAAAGACTGAACCAGCAGTCAAGGCTGGTACCAAAGCATTAGTAGCAGCACTTGTATCCATAGTAACCAACTTAATAGCAGAACCAGACTTTACATCTTCTGTTTCCTGATATACAGGGAATCCTTCTACTCCATACAAAAATAATAAAGAAGCACCTTGTACACTTGAGGCCAATAAATCATCTGGAAGCGGCTCTTTATGAAGTGAAGGACCTTGCCCAACTTCTTTCCAATCATCAAATGTAAATGTCAATACATTTTGTGATCCCGATACTGAAGCCTTGTAAACCTTCGTTGTTCCATAATCTTCAGATACTACAGTATAAGTAACCACCTTTCCACCAGAAAAGTCCTGTGCTACACCTGAAGCAGGAGTTATTGTAGCACCTTCAGATACCGTAATTATAGGAACAAGAGCCGAAATGTCAGCATCTTCAGCTACTTTGAAAGTTATTGTATTATCTGAATTTATAACTACTTGTGATGTTACAATTGCGTTATCGAAAGCAAATGAAGTAATATCAGCTCCCGTAGCTTCAGTACCGTTCAGTTTAGTACCATCAAAAGTTACTTTAACATTCTGCTCCAACTCGCCCAACGTAGCTTTGATAGCCAAATTCAAAGATAGCTTACCGCTGGCTACAGAACCTTGAGCATCTACCGCAGCGTTCAAGCCTGCAGCCTCAACTTGCACCGTAGTAGTTCCTGTAAACGTATAAGCACCATTGTTTTCAGACAAAGGACAATTCAACAGATCAACATCACCCACAGGAATACCCATAAAAGAGAAGTTCTTGATATACAAATTAATAGCCGTAGCGCCAGCCTTTTCTACCGTAATCTTTTGATACGAAGAACCCAAGTCCATTCCATCAACATTCACATTCAGCTCCCCCTTGTAGCCACCAGCGATTTCCGTTTCAATTACTTGCGTATAGTCCGGATCATCGTCGCTACAAGCAACGAACAAACTCATTGAACAAATCAATGCAAATAAATAAAATAATCCTTTTTTCATACTTTCTAACCTACTTGATTTTAGTTAATAATATCTCCACAACGGAGACCTTAATTCGTCTATTTTGCATTAAGGGTGCAAAATAACACTTTTTATACGATTCCTACAAGTCCTTTTCCACAAAAAAGTTGTTCTATTTTTACCCTTTTTAAAATAAGAGACCAAAAAGTTTCTATGCTTTAAGAGAATTAAAGAGTTACTAATACCTAGCCTTTTAACTAAATAGCTCCAAAACAAAAAGACTGTTTACTTTGTACCATCCTTCAACATTCTGCAAAACTTTTCAAGACTTACGTTCAGATTTCACAAAAAAGTATTATCTTTATAGAAAAAATAAAATCTAACAAAGGCATCAAAGTACACTATAGTTATATATAACCTATTTAAAGCATATCGACTATGTTCAACTCATTTGGAAACATCCTGCGCCTGACCAGTTTTGGCGAATCGCATGGCAAAGGCATCGGAGGTGTTATTGACGGATTTCCCGCCGGTATCACCATTGACATGGATTTCGTACAGAAAGAACTTGACCGTCGTCGTCCCGGACAATCGGACCTTACTACTCCACGCAAAGAGGCCGACAAAGTGGAGTTTCTTTCCGGCATCTTTGAAGGAAAATCTACCGGCTGCCCCATTGGTTTCATCGTATGGAACGAAAACCAACACTCGAACGACTACGACAATCTGAAAGAAGTATACCGTCCCTCGCACGCCGACTACACCTACCGGGTGAAATATGGCATTCGGGATCATCGGGGAGGCGGACGGTCATCGGCCCGCGAAACCATTTCGCGCGTCGTAGCAGGGGCATTGGCTAAACTGGCGTTACGCCAACTTGGCATACGTATTACCGCATATACCTCGCAAGTAGGCCCTATCCGTCTGGAAGAAAACTATACCGCCTACAATCTGGATCTGACAGAAACCAACCCCGTACGTTGCCCCGATCCGGATAAGGCTAAAGAAATGGAGCAACTCATCACCCAAGTGAAAGCCGAAGGTGATACCATAGGCGGAGTCATCACCTGTGTCATCACAGGTTGCCCTGTCGGACTCGGACAACCCGTTTTCGGCAAACTGCAAGCCGCATTGGCATCGGGTATGCTAAGTATTAATGCAGCTAAAGCTTTCGAATACGGCGACGGATTCAAAGGACTGAAAATGAAAGGATCGGAACAGAACGATGTCTTCTACAACGATGCCGGCCGCATCACCACCCATACCAATCACTCAGGAGGTATACAAGGTGGTATCAGTAACGGCCAAGACATCTACTTCCGCGTAGCCTTCAAGCCTGTAGCCACTGTGCTTATGGAGCAGCATACCGTTAACATCGACGGACGGGATACTACCCTGAAAGCCCGCGGACGCCACGACCCTTGCGTACTGCCCCGGGCAGTACCCATCGTAGAAGCCATGGCCGCACTGACCATTCTGGACTTCTACCTGATAGACCGGACAACGCAATTGTAAGAGGCCTCTCCTCCGCCCCAAAGAAATGGGAGAAAGGAAACGGCTTACCTATTATATAATATATTACTTTTAATCCACCCGCTCCCCCTCCGACGGATCAGGGAGCGGAAAAAGAGTTTTCCTCACTTATGATCAAGACCTACATCTCTGAAAACGAATCCCGCATGCTGGACGAATTGTTCAGCCTCATCCGTATCCCAAGTATCAGCGCCCAGCCGGAACATCACGACGACATGCTGGCCTGTGCCGAACGCTGGCGTCAGTTGCTGCTGGAAGCTGGCGCCGACGAAGCCATGGTGATGCCTTCGCAAGGGAATCCGATGGTTTTTGCTCAAAAGAATGTCAATCCCGAAGCTCCAACCATCCTCATCTATGCCCACTACGACGTAATGCCGGCCGAACCGCTGGAACTGTGGAAAAGCGCTCCCTTCGAACCCGAAGTGCGTGACGGGCATATATGGGCACGTGGTGCCGATGACGACAAAGGTCAATCGTTCATCCAGGTGAAAGCATTCGAATATCTTGTAAAGAACAACCTGCTGACTCACAACGTAAAATTCATCTTCGAAGGCGAAGAAGAGATTGGTTCTCCCAGTCTCGAAGCTTTCTGTAAAGACCACCGCGAACTGCTCAAGGCTGACATCATCCTTGTATCCGACACCAGCATGCTGGGTGCCGACCTTCCTTCATTGACTACAGGTCTGCGCGGACTGGCTTATTGGGAAATTGAAGTAACCGGTCCTAACCGCGACCTGCATTCCGGACACTTTGGCGGTGCAGTAGCCAACCCCATCAACGTGTTGTGCCAGATGATGAGCCGCGTCGTTGATGCCGACGGCCGTATCACTGTCCCCGGTTTCTACGACGATGTAGAAGAAGTTCCTCAGGCCGAGCGCGACATGATTGCCCACATCCCTTTTGATGAAGAAAAATACAAGGCTGCCATCGGCGTTCGTGAACTGTTTGGCGAAAAAGGATACAGCACACTGGAACGTAACAGCTGCCGGCCATCGTTCGACATCTGCGGCATCTGGGGCGGATACACCGGAGAAGGTTCAAAGACGGTACTCCCTTCTAAAGCTTACGCTAAAGTTTCCTGCCGACTTGTTCCGCATCAGGACCACCACAAAATCTCCCAGCTATTTGCCGACTATATTCAAAGCATTGCTCCTGCCACCGTACAGGTAAAAGTCACTCCCATGCATGGCGGCCAGGGTTATGTTTGCCCCATCAGCCTGCCGGCCTATCAGGCAGCGGAGAAAGGTTTTGAGAAAGCTTTCGGCAAGAAGCCGCTGGCCGTACGCCGTGGCGGAAGCATCCCTATTATTTCCACTTTCGAACAGGTATTAGGCATCAAGACCGTTCTGATGGGATTCGGACTGGAAAGCAATGCCATCCACTCGCCCAATGAAAATATACCGCTCGACATCATTCGCAAAGGTATCGAAGCTGTAGTAGAGTTCCACCTGAACTTCCATTAAAGCTGTTGTTCACCCAAAGAATGATCGGCTAGTACAAAACAACAGACCCGGACAACACCAAAAACAATATCAGTGTTTGTCCGGGTTATTTGTTTCAGACAAGCTGTTCGCTGTCTTTATCTGCCTCATCGCAACTACTTGTCAACAGACAGGCACAGTGTTAGAAAGGTTTTCGGAAACTGCATCCGTTACGCCATTCCGAACAGCCATAAGCAGTCTTTCCTTTTATAACGGTTCCTTTGCCACAGAGCGGACAAGGAGTACCCACCAACTCGTCGGTAGCAGTAGCGACAGGTGTAGCCACAGTCGTAGTAGCTGCTACAGGAGAAACGGCAGCCACAGCATCTGCCTTCTTCTTGCGAGGAGCTCGCTTTCCGGTTTCCTTTTTCGGCTTCGCCTCGGAAGCATCAGCAGCAGAAGACTTCGCCGTACGTCCCGCTTTTTCCACAGAAGGAGTCTGCACGGTAATACGCCGATTACTGCGATCGGCCAAGACGCTGGCCACAATCTCGGCAACCATCTGCTTCAGTTCTTCCAAGAATTGAGCTGCATTATAGGTACGACGTTCTATCTCGCGCAGTTTCTTTTCCCAGATACCAGTCAGTTCGGCACTCTTCAGCAGTTCCTCGTGAATGGTCTGTATCAGCTCTACCCCCGTAGGAGTAGCAATCAGATTTTTCTTTTCTTTCCGGATATAGTTACGCTTGAACAAAGTCTCGATGATGGCCGCACGTGTAGAAGGACGTCCTATGCCATTCTCCTTCAGAGCATCGCGCAGTTCATCGTTATCCACCAGTTTTCCGGCAGTCTCCATAGCCCGCAACAACGTAGCCTCGGTATACGGACGTGGAGGCTGTGTCCACTTCTCGACCAATTCGGGTACATGAGGTCCACTTTCTCCTTTGACAAAAGCCGGAAGTACCCGATCTTCGTCGCCGCTATCTTTTGTCCCTTCATCATTACTGTCCTGTGCCGAAGCGTTGTAATTGAATACAACCCTCCACCCCGGATCCAATATCTGCTTACCCGAAGTCTTGAACTCAATACCTCCTGTCTCGCCCATGACTGTAGTAGTAGAAAAACGACAATCGGGATAGAAGACGGCAATAAACCGACGGGCTATGAGGTCGAACACACGCCGCTCCAGGTCAGTCAGGTTGACAGGCGGCTGACCGGTGGGAATAATGGCATGGTGGTCCGTTACTTTCGAATTGCCGAATACTTTCTTCGACTTGATCAGAGTGGCACCTTCCAGCGGTGCCGTCAGTGTTTCATAACCTCGTAAACCTTTCAGGATAGAAGGACATTTGGGATAAATATCGTCACTCAGGAAGGTCGTATCTACACGAGGATAAGTCGTTATCTTTTTCTCGTAAAGAGACTGGATAGTCTTCAGGGTGTCATCGGCCGAGTAAGCGAACTTCTTGTTACACTCTACTTGCAGCGAAGTCAAATCGAACAGACGAAGCGGAGCTTCCCGACCTTCTTTCTTGGTGACAGAAGTGACAGTAAAAGGCTCGTCCTTAATACGTGCCAGTAATTCCTCACCCCGTACACGGTCGGTAATGGGGTCAATGCCACGGTTTTCTTCCTCTTTCTTAGGCTTCCTACCGGCCGCAATGGCTTCTTGCTGCTTTTCGGCCTCTAAAGCCAGTTCTTCATCACTCTTGCGGATAAGAGCAGAAAAGGACGTGTCGCGATAAACGGTATTGAGAACCCAATACTGTTTGGGGACAAAATGTTGGATTTCGAGCTGACGATTCACAATAAGCGCCAGCGTAGGAGTCTGTACCCGCCCGATGGAGAGGACCTGACCATTCTGACCGTACTTCATCGTATACAGGCGTGTAGCATTCATGCCCAACAGCCAGTCGCCAATGGCACGACTCAGGCCGGCTTCGTACAACGGTTGAAAATCGGCAGCATCGCGTAGTTTGGCAAATCCTTCACGGATGGCCTCCTCGGTAAGCGACGATATCCAAAGCCGTTTCACCGGACACCGGGCACCAGCCTTCTGCATCACCCAGCGTTGGATAAGTTCACCTTCCTGGCCGGCATCACCACAATTGATGATCATATCGGCCTTCTGCATCAGGCCTTCAATGACATGAAACTGACGTTCGTAAGTAGGATTACTGATAAGCTTGATGCCAAAACGGGGAGGAATCATAGGCAGATACTCCAATCTCCACGATTTCCAGTCGGGCGTGTATTCGTGCGGCTCTTTCAAGGTACAAAGATGGCCGAATGTCCACGTCACCTGATATCCGTTTCCTTCGATATATCCGTCTTTTTTATCCCTTGCTCCCAGCACGTCGGCAATATCATGTGCCACAGAAGGTTTCTCGGCTATGCAAACTATCATTACTTCTTCAGTTGTTTTTTAGTCGGGCAAAGATACAGATTTAATAAGGAATGAAAAAACGAAGAACTGGAAAATTCGTAGCCTCCAACTGAGGGAATATTTTTACCCAACTGGGGAAAAATATTTCTCCAACTGGGAAATAAATTACATCCATCTGATAATGAAACAAGCGTATTATCACCATTCCCCCACAAACGCATAAGCTTTAATGCTCGTTTACCTGCATAAAAAAAGGGCTCCGCCGAGCCCAACCTTTGTTAATTTTAAATCTAATACTATGAAAAACATGTTGCAAAGATAATAATATCTTTGGTATTTGCAAATATAATACCTAAAAAATATCCAGAATAACATTGATTAAGAAAAAGGGCGGAAATGTAAATACATCCCGCCCTTCTTTAACGATTAAATCAATGAATTATTCTTCATCCATCAAGATCTCCAGAATCTGGCAAGCAGCCTTGGCAACCGAAGTACCGGGGCCAAAGATAGCGGCTACACCAGCCTTGTACAGGAAGTCATAGTCTTGTGCGGGGATTACACCACCGGCAATCACTACAATATCCTCACGACCCAATTTCTTCAATTCGGCAATGATTTGCGGAATCAAAGTCTTATGTCCGGCAGCCAATGAAGATACGCCCACTACGTGAACGTCGTTCTCAACAGCTTCGCGGGCAGCCTCGGCCGGAGTCTGGAACAACGGTCCCATATCCACGTCGAAACCACAATCGGCATAACCGGTTGCTACAACCTTAGCACCACGGTCGTGTCCGTCCTGACCCATCTTAGCAATCATAATACGCGGCTGACGACCTTCTTTCTTAGCAAACTTCTCGCACAACTCGCAAGCATGCTTGAAGTCGGCATCATTTTTACTTTCTGATGAATACACGCCTGAAATAGTTCTGATTATTGCTTTATAACGTCCTACTACCTTTTCACAAGCATAAGAGATTTCGCCCAAAGTGGCACGAACACGAGCTGCTTCTACAGCCAACTCCAGCAAGTTGCCTTGCTTGGTTTCCACACACTTGGTGATGGCGTCCAGAGCCTTCTGAACTTCTTCCTCGTTACGTCCTTCTTTCAGACGCTTCAGGTTCTCCAGCTGCTCCTGACGAACGGCAGTATTATCGATTTCAAGAATATCAATCGGAGCTTCCTTCTCCAAACGGTACTTGTTCACACCTACAATGGTCTGCGCACCGCTATCGATACGTGCCTGTGTACGTGCGGCAGCTTCTTCGATACGCATCTTAGGAATACCGGTTTCGATAGCCTTGGCCATACCGCCCAGCTTTTCGATTTCTTGGATGTGTTCCCAAGCCTTGTGAGCAATTTCGTTAGTCAAAGACTCTACATAGTAAGAACCGCCCCATGGGTCAACGTTCTTGCAGATGTTGGTCTCTTCCTGGATATAGATCTGCGTATTACGTGCAATACGTGCAGAGAAGTCGGTCGGCAAGGCGATAGCCTCATCAAGCGCATTGGTATGCAGCGACTGTGTATGTCCCAGTGCAGCAGCCATGGCTTCGATACAAGTACGGCCTACGTTGTTGAACGGATCCTGCTCGGTCAGTGACCAACCAGATGTCTGCGAGTGTGTACGCAATGCCAGTGATTTCGGATTCTTCGGATTGAACTGTTTCACAATCTTTGCCCAAAGCATACGTGCGGCACGCATCTTGGCGATCTCCATGAAGTGGTTGGTTCCGATAGCCCAGAAGAATGACAGACGCGGAGCAAAAGCGTCAATGTCCAGTCCGGCTCCTACACCTGCACGAAGATATTCCAGACCGTCAGCCAGAGTATAAGCCAACTCGATGTCTGCCGTTGCACCGGCTTCCTGCATGTGGTAACCGGAAATGGAGATAGAGTTGAACTTAGGCATCTTCTGTGATGTATATTCGAAGATATCAGAGATAATCTTCATCGAGAACGAAGGTGGATAAATATAAGTATTACGCACCATGAACTCTTTCAGGATATCATTCTGGATAGTACCAGCCATTTCCTCCAACTTGGCACCCTGCTCCAGTCCGGCATTGATGTAGAATGCCATAATCGGCAGAACGGCACCGTTCATCGTCATTGATACGGACATCTTGTTCAAAGGAATACCGTCGAACAAAACCTTCATGTTCTCCAGCGAGCAGATAGATACACCAGCCTTACCCACATCGCCTACTACACGTTCGTTATCAGGGTCGTAACCACGGTGTGTAGCCAAGTCGAAAGCTACCGACAGACCTTTCTGACCGGAAGCCAAGTTGCGACGATAGAAGGCATTTGACTCTTCGGCTGTAGAGAAACCTGCATATTGACGGATGGTCCAGGGACGCAGCGTATACATTACAGAATACGGACCACGCAAATATGGCGGAATACCTGCAGCAAAATCAAGGTGTTCCATACCTTCGAGGTCCTCTTTGGTATAAACAGGCTTCACATTGATGTGTTCCGGAGTTTTCCAGTCGGCCTGAATACCGTTGGCTTTCTGCCATTCAGCACCGTTAACGGGCTTGAAATTGGCATATATATCTATATTTTTAAAATCTTTTCTCATCTTCTTTGGTAGTTGACGAGGATTCAGCCGACAAGTTGCCAGGGATTTGTTCCTTGCAGCTTGTGTCCTTGTCCCCTTGTTAACTTAATAATTTAGCATTGTATTCTTTCAGGGTTTCCAATACGTTGACACGGACATGGATGAAATTCTCGATACCGGCAGCTTTCAACTCGTCCATACAAGCAGGTGCACCCGCTACGATAAACATGGCACGACCGTCCAAAGCCTTGAAGGCAGGAACAGCGTATTCAGCATATTCATCATCGCTTGAGCAAAGTACTACGATATCAGCCTTGGCAGCCAAAGCAGCTTCTACTCCTTCCTCAACCGTAGCAAAGCCTAAATTATCTACTACTTCGTATCCGGCACAAGCCAAGAAGTTGCAAGAGAACTGAGCACGTGCCTGACGCATAGCCAGATTTCCGATAGTCAGCATGAAGGCTTTCGGACGTTTGCCGGAAGTTTCAGTCTGCAGACGCAAAGCTTCGAACTCGCTTGCTGCACGGTCAAAGTTCAATGAAGGAACATCTTTCTCGCAAGTATCTTGTCCGCCACAGCAGCAAACAGCTTCCAAAGGACGCTTATCACCAGCCAACTCTGTAAAGTTAGGATACTGGTTAGTACCCAGCAGGATTTCTTTACGTTTGGCTACAGCTTCATGGCGTGCCTTGTTGCTGGCATTGACTGCTTCCTGTACCTTACCGGCTTTTACAGCAGCATAGAAACCGCCTTCTTCCTCAACGGCGAGGAACAGATCCCATGCCTGCTTAGCGATAGAAACGGTCAGATTCTCGATGTAATAAGAACCGGCAGCCGGGTCGATTACTTTATCGAAATGAGATTCCTCCTTCAGCAACAGTTGCTGGTTACGGGCCAGACGCTCAGAGAAGTCGTTCGGAGTCTCGTAAGCCTTATCGAAGGGTACTACTGTCATTGAGTCAACGCCTGCCAAAGCAGCACTCATGGCCTCGGTCTGTGTACGGAGCAGGTTTACATAAGAGTCGAATACTGTCAGATTGAATGAAGATGTTTCGGCATGTACCTTCATCTTAGCGGCACATTTGCAGTCGCCTTCGGCCAGATAAGAATCTACGATGTCGGCCCACAGCATACGTCCGGCACGGAACTTGGCTATTTCCAGGAAGTAGTTAGAGCTGATACCGAAGTTAAACTTAATCTTCTTGGCTACGGTTTCAGCGGGTACTCCGGCTTCGGTCAGCAGATTCATATATTCGTTACCCCAAGCCAGTGCGTAACCCAGTTCCTGATAGATATAGGCTCCTGCATTGTTCAGGGTCAGTGCGTTTACATTGATTACGCGATATTGAGGCAAAGCAGCAGTAGCGGCAATCAAAGCCTTGGCTGTATCTACCAGGCTGCCTTTCTCCTTACCCTTGGACAACATTTTGTTCAGGTAATCGAAGTTAATAGAACCCTGCAACTTAGCCAGATCATATCCTTTCTTCTGGAAGTATTCCACCAGCAGATTGGCCAGTTCTACAACGTGTCCCTGGCAAGTGGAGAAGTTCAATTCTACACAATCGGCACAAATGCCTTCGAGTAACGCCTCCACGTATGCGGCGTTCAGTTCCTTGGCCTTTACATGGAAAGACAAGGAGTCGATACCTTTGTTCAGGATGTCCAGTGCCTTGGCATTGGCTTCCTTTACGTCATCCACCTTGATTTCCTGACGAACCAGCCACTCGTTGTTGTCTTTTTTGTTACCTCTCAGATAAGGGAACTCACCCGGAAGAGCGTCAGTAGTCTTCAGTCCTTCAAGATCTTCCTTACGGTAGAAAGGTTTCACTTTGAATCCTTCGTTTGTTCTCCAAACGAGTTTCTTCTCAAAATCCGCACCTTTCAGGTCGGCTGTCACTTTCTCCATCCACTGTTCAGTGCTGACGGGAGAAAAGTCCGAGAAGAGTTTTTCTTTACTGTCTGCCATAGTTTATTTAAAAAATTAAAGATGAATACAATTCATAATGTCGTGAATAGACTTGCAAATATACTGAATTACTTCAAAGAAAAAGAGTTTTTAGGGAATTTTCGCACGCAATACTTACTTTATGATATAGTTTTTCTGCCAGACAGAGCTACATTCCCCGAACAGCTGCCGTGAATCCATCCAGCTGGTAAGATAAGAAGATATCACGACAATAGCCGATAATAGGAAAAAGAAGTTCTTTTTCTACACTCGCGCGACACAGCAAAATAAAAAGTAAGAAAAACTTTTGTTAACTCCTTTTGATTAAGTATTTTTGCGCGAAATTTCAAAAAGCACATTAATTAAGGAGTATGGATTGGTTAGAAAGTTTGTTATGGGATTCCACATCAGTCGCCCATATCGTCTGCTTGTATGCATTCGTTATTTCGGTGGGTGTGCTGTTGGGTAAGATTAAGGTTTTCGGTGTATCGTTGGGAGTGACGTTTGTCCTCTTCACCGGCATCCTGATGGGACATTTCGGTTTCACAGGTGAAACGCACATCCTGCACTTCATCCGCGAATTCGGCCTGATTCTGTTTGTATTTTGTATCGGTCTGCAGGTAGGACCGTCTTTCTTCTCTTCGTTCAAGAAAGGGGGAATGACACTGAACATGCTAGCTGTGGGCATTGTCGTGCTCAACATTGTAGTAGCACTTTCCATCTACTTCATAGCCAACGGGCAAGTGGAACTGCCCATGATGATCGGTATTCTATATGGTGCCGTGACCAACACTCCCGGTTTGGGTGCTGCTCAGGAAGCCTTGAACCAGCTGCATTACACGGGCGATCCCATCGCATTGGGTTATGCTTGTGCTTACCCGCTCGGTGTTGTCGGCATTATTGCTTCAATCATCGCCATACGATATATCTTCCGCATCAACCTTTCGAAAGAAGAAAAAGAGCTTCAGAGTCAGGAATCAGACATGAAACACCAGCCCCACATGCTTCACCTGGAGGTTCGTAACGAATCGATCGACGGTAAAAAGCTGTTGCAGGTAAAAGACTTCCTGGGCCGTCCGTTTGTCTGCTCGCGCATTCGCCACGAAGGACACGTCAGCATCCCTAGCCAAGATACGGAATTCCACATCGGCGACCAGCTCTTCATCGTATGTTCGGAAGAAGACGCTGCTGCCGTCACTGCATTCATCGGACGCGAAATCCAGGTAGACTGGGAGAAACAGGACATGCCTATGGTTTCGCGACGTATCCTTGTGACCAAATCAGAAATCAATGGTAAAAAGCTGGGAAGCATGCACTTCCGCAGCATGTACGGCGTGAACGTGACACGTGTCAACCGTTCGGGTATGGACCTGTTTGCCGACCCGAATCTGATTCTACAGGTGGGTGACCGCGTCATGGTGGTAGGTCAGCAGGATGCCGTAGAACGTGTGGCCGGCGTGCTTGGCAATCAGCTGAAACGTCTCGACACACCCAACATCATCACCATCTTCGTCGGCATCTTCCTTGGAATCCTGCTGGGAAGTCTCCCCATCGCATTCCCCGGCATGCCTACTCCGGTCAAGCTGGGTTTGGCTGGCGGTCCGCTTGTAGTAGCCATCCTTATCGGACGGTTTGGACATAAGCTGAAACTTGTCACCTATACCACAATGAGTGCCAACCTGATGTTGCGCGAAATAGGTATCGTACTGTTCCTTGCCAGCGTGGGTATCGAAGCCGGTGAACACTTCGTGCAAACAGTGGTCGACGGAAACGGACTGTACTACGTAGGATATGGATTCCTGATTACCGTCATCCCGCTACTGATTATCGGAATCATTGCCCGACTATATTGCAAGGTCAATTACTTTACGCTGATGGGTCTTATTGCCGGAAGTACTACCGACCCACCTGCACTGGCCTACGCTAACCAGATTTCGGGTAACGATGCACCGTCGGTAGGCTATTCTACCGTCTACCCGCTGACTATGTTTCTGCGTATTCTGGCCGGACAGATGATATTGCTGGCCATGATGTAACGGCAAAAGACAATATTCGCCAACGACAGAAGGCGTGCCCCATAAGGGAATAAATTTCTTTAGGCACGGATTACACTGAATTTCACGGATTATTCTTATTCCTTTCCCTGTGTTTTTCTGTGTAGTCCGTGCCTAAAATCTATAATATATCAGCCATTTTTGAGTTTGACACCCTCTTTTTACGCTCCGTATCATCCGGAGCATTTATAATCTTTTACACCCAAAGAAAGTAAAAGACTGAGGGTATCACAGTCGTATACCGAGATACCCTCAGTCGTATACTTAGGGGGTCTCAGTCGTATACTGAGGCACTCTAAGTCGTATAGCATCGAACAGAGGACACAGAATCCTCAGAATCATCAGATTGCAATTTCATCCGAAGAATCTGTGAGCGTAAGAAAAAGACTTACTTACAGTTATTATACGAAACCTTCGCACAGCGCATGCCAGCGCTTTCGGCATCACTTCAGCTTCAGGCGGACAAACTCTTCGATAAAGTCCACCGTCTTCTCGATGCCAAGTACGGAAGAGTCGATGCACAGATGATAAGTCGAAGCCATTCCCCACGTCTTATAACTATAATAATTATAATACTCCGAACGCTTCTTATCGGCACGGTTCATCATTTCCTCGGCTTCGTTTTCAGAAATGCCATGCAAACGGCACAGACGCGCGATGCGGTCCTCGCGCGAAGCCGATACAAACACGTTGACACAACGCGGATTGTCGCGCAGGATGTAGTCAGCACAGCGTCCCACGAAAAGGCACGATTTCTCCGCAGCCAGCTTCCTGATGACGTCGCTCTGCACCTTGAACAGGGCATCGTTGCTTAAACAGTTCATCGACGGAAGCACACCATCGCTAAAGAACGGGAAACGCATCCCGAATATGCCTCCCACCATGCCTTGCGAAGCTTTCTCATCAGCCTTTTCGAAAAACTCACGGCACAGGCCACTCTCCTCCGAAGCCAGGTTGATAAGCTCTTTGTCATAAAAATCGATACCTAAACGCCGGGCCAGTTTCTCGCCGATTTCGCGCCCGCCGCTACCCAACTGACGCCCTATATTGACTACAAATTTATCCATAATCTATTTTCAGTTTTATTGCACTAGCAAATATATATATTCTGAAGGAAAACACCATCAAAAAGTAAGAAAAAGGTTGCTCACCCCATTGTTGCATCTGACGCAGCTGCAGCCGACTTGAACTTGCGGAATTGCCAAATCAGCATGAAAGCCGCCACCAGACTGGCCAGAAAATCAGAAACCGGCATACTAAACCACACTCCGTCGGCCCCCCAGAAGCGGGGCAAAATCAGCAGGCAGGGAAGCAAAATCAGCAACTGACGCGACAAAGACAGGAAAATGGCCTTCCCCGCCATCCCGATACTTTGGAAAAAGTTGGCAGTCACCATCTGAAAACCGATTATGGGGAAGAACATCACAATGATGCGCAATCCGCGAGCCGACAGATCGATCAGTTCTGCATCGGACGTAAAAATGCTTACCACCAACCGGGGTACCGCCATGCCCACCACAAAGCCGAATGTCGTTACCGCCGTGGCGTAAACAATAGTCAGCTTCAGCACCTTTGTCACACGCGGATAAAGTCGGGCACCGTAGTTATATCCGGCTATCGGCTGCATGCCCTGATTCAGTCCCATCACAATCATCACCACAATATATACCAAACGGTTCACAATGCCGAAAGCACCGATAGCCAGGTCGCCCCCGTACCGTTTCAGTCCCTGGTTGATAAGGATAACGATAAAGCAAGCAGCCACATTCATCAGAAACGGCGACATACCGATGGCCAGTGAATCGAACACAATCTTACGTTTCAACCGGAAAATCCCCCGATGGAAATGAAGCAGTTCGTCACGATTGCTGAACAGCCTGAACTGCCACATAAGGGCAATGATCTGAGCCAGAATAGTAGCCACAGCCGCTCCACGGATGCCCATGTCCAAACCGTAAATGAACAACGGGTCGAGAATCGTATTAATCACCACCGTAGCTATGGTAGCATACATGGCCTTCTGCGGATGGCCGGCCGAACGCAGCACCGAATTCAGTCCGAGATACAAATGCGTTACGGCATTGCCCAGCAAAATAATCTCCATATAATCGCGAGCATAAGGCACCGTCTCGTCACTGCCGCCAAAGAAGTAAAGTATCGGGTCCAGAAACGGCATCACCACCAACGTAAATCCTACACCCAGCAGAATATTTAGCACCAGCACATTGCCCAGCACCCGCTGCGCCGTCTGATAGTCTCTCTGTCCGAGCTTGACCGATATCAGTGTAGACGCTCCCACACCCACCAGCGACCCGAAAGCCGCAGCCAGGTTCATCAACGGGAAGGTAAGAGCCAGACCGGAAATGGCCATCGGCCCAACTCCGTGTCCGATAAAGATACTATCTACCATGTTGTACAGTGAAGAAGCAGTCATTGCGATGATAGCCGGAACGGCATACTGCATCAGAAGTTTACCAATGTTTTCAGTACCCAACGCCGTGGGTGTCTTTTGTTGTCCTGTCATATCTTTCTCATTTATTCAATCCGGGCGCAAAGTTACTTCTTTTTCATCGGGTAGAAGTGTAAACAAAAGGTTAAAAATAGAGAATAAAAAAACAAAGAGCATAGATAAGGCGTCCCTTTGGCGTCATTTCGAGACAAAAAATAGTATTATTAAAAAAATGTTTCGTACTTTTGTACCCAAATAGAGTGAAATTTAACGATATGAACGTTTTAGAACTAAGTGAACAGGAAATCATTCGCCGCAACAGCATGAATGAACTTCGCGCGATGGGCATCGAGCCCTATCCCGCAGCAGAGTATGTAACCAACGCTTTCTCGACCGACATAAAAGCTGAATTCAAAGACGATGACGAACCGCGTCAGGTAAGCATTGCCGGACGTATGATGAGCCGTCGCGTCATGGGAAAAGCATCCTTCATCGAACTACAGGATTCCAAAGGACGTATCCAGGTATACATCACCCGCGATGACATCTGCCCTGATGAAAACAAAGACATGTACAACACCGTGTTCAAACGTTTGCTCGACTTGGGCGACTTTATCGGCATCGAAGGCTTCGTATTCCGTACCCAAATGGGCGAAATCAGCGTACATGCCAAAAAGCTGACTGTACTGGCCAAAAGCCTCAAGCCGCTGCCTATCGTAAAATATAAAGATGGAGTAGCCTACGACTCGTTCGAAGACCCCGAATTGCGTTATCGCCAACGCTATGTCGACCTCATCGTGAACGACGGTGTGAAGGAAACATTCCTGAAGCGCTCGAAAGTTATATCGACCATGCGTGCCGTGCTCGATGAAGCCGGCTATACCGAAGTCGAGACTCCCATCCTGCAATCTATCCCCGGAGGAGCAAGTGCCCGTCCGTTCATCACCCACCACAACTCGCTCGATATCGACCTGTATCTGCGTATTGCAACAGAACTCTATCTGAAACGCCTCATCGTAGGCGGTTTCGAAGGTGTGTACGAAATCGGTAAGAACTTCCGCAACGAAGGTATGGACAAAAACCATAACCCCGAATTCACCTGCATGGAGCTGTACGTACAATATAAAGACTATAACTGGATGATGAGCTTCACCGAGAAGTTACTGGAGCGCATCTGTATCGCTGTAAACGGTTGCACCGAAACACAGATTGACGGTAAGACCATCAGCTTCAAAGCTCCTTACCGCCGTCTGCCTATCCTCGAAGCCATCAAGGAAAAGACTGGATATGACCTCGAAGGCAAGAGTGAAGACGAAATCCGTCAGATCTGCCGTGAGCTGAAGATGGAGATCGACGATACCATGGGCAAGGGCAAGCTGATTGACGAAATCTTCGGCGAATTCTGCGAAGGCACCTTCATACAGCCAACTTTCATCACCGACTATCCCGTCGAAATGAGCCCGCTCACCAAGATGCACCGCAGCAAACCCGGCCTGACCGAACGCTTTGAACTGATGGTAAACGGAAAGGAACTGGCCAACGCATACAGCGAGCTGAACGACCCGATAGATCAGGAAGAGCGTTTCAAAGACCAGCTCCGCCTGAGCGAGAAGGGAGACGACGAAGCCATGTTCATCGATCAGGACTTCCTGAAAGCCCTGCAGTATGGTATGCCTCCTACGTCGGGTATCGGTATCGGTATCGACCGTCTGACTATGTTGATGACAGGAAAAGCCTTCATACAGGAAGTATTGTTCTTCCCGCAGATGCGTCCCGAAAAGGTTACTCCGAAGGATGCACCAGCCAAGTACATCGAACTCGGCATTCCCGAGGAATGGGTACCCGTTATCCAGAAAGCCGGCTATAACCAGATTGCCGACATGGCCAACGTCAACCCGCAAAAGTTACATATGGACATCTGTGGCATCAACAAGAAATATAAACTTGAGCTGAACAACCCGACCGTCAACGACGTAACGGAATGGATTGGCAGAATTAAGAATTAATAATGAAACTACCCGGAAAGATAGCCATTATGGGCGGAGGAAGTTGGGCTACCGCCATCGCCAAGATGGTGTTAGCCCAAGCCGAGTCAATCAATTGGTACATGCGGCGCGACGACCGCATTGCCGATTTCAAACGACTCGGCCATAATCCTGCCTACCTGACTGGCGTCAAGTTTGATATCAAACGTATCAACTTCAGTTCCAATATTAATGAAGTAGTGAAAGAGTCGGATACCCTTATCTTCGTGACTCCTTCACCCTACCTGAAGTCGCATCTGAAGAAACTGAAGACCAAAATCAAAGACAAGTTCATCATTACCGCCATCAAAGGTATTGTCCCCGACGACAACCTCATCGTGTCCGAATACTTCACCAAGGAGTATAACGTGCCCGCCGAGAACATTGCCGTACTGGCAGGACCTTGCCATGCCGAAGAAGTGGCTTTGGAACGTCTTTCGTACCTGACCATAGCCTGTCCCGACACAGCCAAAGCCTGCGTCATTGCCCGGCAACTGGCCAACAGTTTCATCAAGACCTCCGTCAGCAACGATGTAGCCGGCATCGAATACAGTTCGGTGCTGAAGAATGTGTACGCCATTGCCGCCGGTATATGCAGCGGACTTAAATATGGCGACAACTTCCAGGCCGTGCTTATGTCGAATGCCGTACAAGAGATGAACCGCTTCCTGCAAACGGTATATCCCCTGAACAGAAACGTGTACGACTCCGCCTATTTGGGCGACTTGCTCGTCACCGGCTACTCCAACTTCAGCCGTAACCGTACGTTCGGTACCATGATTGGTAAAGGATATTCCGTCAAAAGCGCCCAGATAGAAATGGAAATGATAGCCGAAGGATATTACGGCACCAAGTGTATCAAGGAAATCAACAGGCACTATCACGTCAATATGCCTATCCTCGATGCCGTCTACAATATCCTGTACGAACGCATTTCGCCAACTATCGAGATCAAGCTGCTGACAGACTCTTTCCGGTAATATGCATACCCGACAGACAGACCATGCACAATGTCTGTAAAGGCTAATAAAGAACCTACGAACTTAAAAATTAGAATATTATGATTAGTTTGAACATTGAAAAAACTTTTGGATTTGTTTCCAAAGAAAGCATTTCCGCTTACGAAGCCCAAGTAAAGGCTGCACAAGAAGCATTGGAAAACGGTACCTGCAAGGGTAACGACTTCCTTGGCTGGCTGCATCTGCCTTCTTCCATCACGCCGGAACACTTGGCCGACCTGAAAGCTACCGCACAAGTTTTGCGCGACAATTGCGAAGTAGTGGTAGTAGCCGGTATTGGCGGAAGCTACCTTGGTGCACGTGCTGTCATCGAGGCCATGTCAAACAGCTTCGCCTGGTTGCAGGAAAAGAAGAACGGCCCCGTTATTCTTTTTGCCGGACACAACATCGGTGAAGATTATCTATACGAACTGACCGAATACCTGAAAGGAAAGAAATTCGGTGTTATCAACATCTCCAAGTCGGGTACTACTACCGAAACGGCTCTTGCTTTCCGCCTGCTGAAGAAGCAATGCGAGGACCAGCTCGGTAAAGAAATGGCCAAGAAAGTAATTGTAGCCATCACCGATGCCAAGAAAGGTGCTGCCCGCGTCACTGCCGACCGCGAAGGTTACAAATCATTCATCATCCCCGACAATGTAGGAGGACGTTTCTCGGTACTGACACCGGTAGGTCTGCTGCCTATCGCCGTTGCCGGATTCGACATCGAAAAACTGGTAGCCGGAGCAGCTGCTATGGAAAAGGCTTGCGGCCTTAATGTTCCGTTTGCAGAGAACCCTGCCGCCTTGTACGCTGCTACCCGCAACGAACTGTACAAGAACGGTAAGAAAATCGAGATACTCGTCAACTTCAATCCCAAACTTCACTACTTCAACGAATGGTGGAAGCAGCTGTACGGTGAATCAGAAGGTAAAGACGGAAAGGGTATATTCCCCGCAGCCGTTGACTTCTCAACCGACCTGCACTCTATGGGACAATGGATTCAGGAAGGCGAACGTACCATCTACGAAACCGTTATCTCTGTCGAAAAGACTCAGCACCAACTGACTGTTCCGACTGACGAAGCCAATCTGGATGGTCTGAACTTCCTTGCCGGCAAACACGTAGACGAAGTCAACAAGATGGCCGAACTTGGCACACAGCTGGCACACGTAGACGGCGGTGTACCCAACATGCGCGTCGTACTTCCGGCTCTCGACGAAGAAAGCATCGGCGGACTGATGTACTTCTTTGAAAAGGCATGCGGTATCAGCGGCATCCTGCTGGGTGTAAATCCGTTCAACCAACCGGGTGTAGAAGCTTACAAGAAGAACATGTTTGCTCTGCTGAACAAGCCTGGTTACGAAGAAGAGTCGAAGGCTATCCGAGCAAGACTGTAAAAGACAGATACTGATAACAGCGCAGGCAAGCGCAGCGAGATGGAAAACACCGTTCCCTGCAAAGCGGAACCAACATCATTTCCCCTCCTGCCTTTGTCTGCGCTGTCTGTTGTTTACCAACTCCTCATTCCGTATAACTCAAAAACTTATTATGTTCGAAAAATCCATATCCGACTATCTACAGAAACACGGTTATCCCCACCTGCAACTGAAAGCCGCCTTGTTCGACATGGACGGTGTACTGTTCAACTCCATGCCCTACCATGCCGACGCGTGGCACAAAGTGATGGAACGCCACGGATTGCACCTCAGTCGCGAAGAAGCCTATCTGCACGAAGGGCGCACCGGTGCCTCGACCATCAACATCGTCTATCAGCGCCAGTTTGGCAAGGACGCCAGCCCCGAACTGATAGAAAGCATCTATGCCGAAAAAAGCAAGGAATTCAACTCGCACCCCGAACCTGAACGGATGCCGGGCGCTTGGGAAACACTGCAGAAGGTCAAGGCGGCAGGCATTACCCCCGTTTTGGTGACAGGTTCCGGACAACACTCGCTGCTGGACCGCCTGACGCACAACTTCCCCGGTATGTTCGACCGTAGCCACATGGTCACAGCTTTCGACGTGAAATACGGCAAACCCAATCCGGAGCCCTACCTCATGGGACTGGAGAAAGCAGGCGTACAGGCCTACGAAGCCATCGTCGTCGAGAATGCTCCCATCGGTGTACAGGCAGGTGTGGCCGCAGGTATCTTCACCATAGCTGTCAATACCGGCCCGCTCGACGGTCAGGTACTGCTCGACGCAGGTGCCAACCTGCTGTTCCCCTCCATGCAGGCACTTTGCGACAACTGGCAAGAACTGCTCGACGCATTGAAGAAGTAAAGCGAAAAAAGGCTATCTTTGCACCACGTTTAAAGGAAACAGCTGACTTACCATCATGATAGACCAGGCAACCATCGACCGGATTATGGACGCGGCACAGATCACCGATGTCGTGTCCGACTTCGTCACCCTGCGCAAACGCGGAGTGAACTATGTCGGCCTGTGTCCTTTCCACGACGATAAGACACCTTCTTTCTACGTATCTCCCTCGAAAGGGCTTTGCAAATGCTTTGCCTGCGGCAAGGGTGGAAACGCCGTTCACTTCATCATGGAGCACGAACAGCTGACCTATCCCGAGGCATTGCGTTACCTGGCCCGGAAGTACGGCATCGAAATCAAGGAACGCGAACTGTCCAACGAAGAAAAACAGGCGCAAAGCGAACGCGAAAGTCTTTTTGTCGTCAACCAGTTTGCACGCGACTATTTCCAAAACATCCTCCACAACCACGTGGACGGACGCAGCATCGGCATGGCCTACTTCCACAGCCGTGGTTTCCGCGACGACATCATCGAGAAGTTCCAGCTGGGCTACTGTACCGACAGCCACGATGCCTTTGCCCAAGAAGCCCTCAAGAAAGGATATAAGAAAGAGTTTCTGGTGAAGACCGGCCTCTGTTACGAGACGGACGACCACCGCCTGCGCGACCGTTTCTGGGGACGCGTCATCTTCCCCGTCCATACGCTGTCGGGCAAAGTGGTAGCCTTCGGCGGACGTGTGCTGGCCGCTGCCACCAAGGGGGTCAAAGTGAAGTACGTCAACTCGCCCGAAAGCGAAATCTATCACAAGAGCAACGAACTCTATGGCATCTACTTCGCCAAGCAGGCCATCGTGAAGCAGGACCGCTGCTTCCTGGTGGAAGGTTATACCGACGTTATCTCCATGCACCAGAGCGGTGTGGAGAATGTGGTAGCCTCGTCGGGTACGGCACTGACCACACAGCAAATCAAGATGATACACCGCTTCACCAACAACATGACCGTGCTCTACGACGGCGATGCGGCCGGTATCAAAGCATCCATACGAGGCATCGACATGTTGCTCGAAGAAGGAATGAACATCAAAGTGTGCCTCCTGCCCGACGGCGACGACCCCGACTCTTTCGCCCGCAAACACAACGCTACCGAGTTTCAGGCATTCATCAACGAACACGAAACGGACTTTATCCGCTTCAAGACCAACCTGCTGCTGAAGGATGCCGGACGCGACCCCATCAAACGGGCTGAACTGATTAGCAACCTGGTACAAAGCATTTCGGTAATACCCGAAGCCATCGTGCGCGACGTATACATCAAGGAGTGCGCCCAGCTGCTGCATGTAGAAGACCGCCTGCTGGTGAACGAAGTGGCCAAACGCCGCGAGAAACAGGCCGAACAGCAAGCCGAACGCATCGAGCGCGAACGCCGGGCCGCCGTTGCCAGAGCCAACACACCCGCAGGCAACAGCGCAACCGTGCCCAACAGCGACATACCACAAACTGCTGCCAACGCACCGACGGGCGACATTCCCGCACCCGCCGCCGACAGCCCTACGCAGGAAACGGTTCCTGCTCCCTATCCCCCAACCGACTTCCCGCCCGAAGCCGCCCTACCGGCGGATGCATACGAGTCGTTCATCCCGCAGGAAGGCAAGGAAGGACGGGAGTTCTACAAATACGAACGGCTGATTCTGCAAATGGTTGTACGCTACGGCGAACGCGTCATGTGCAACACCACCGACGAAGCTGGCGAAGAAGTTCCGGTCAGCGTCATCGAATACGTAATAAACGACCTGAAAGAAGACGAACTCGCCTTCCACAACCCACTGCACCGGCAGATTATGACAGAAGCCGCCGCCCATCTGCACGACGAAGGTTTCATTGCCGAACGCTATTTCCTGAACCATCCCGACCCGGCCATCAGCAAACTGACTGTCGAGTTGGTCAGCAACCGATACCAGCTGAGCAAGTACCACTCGAAGAACCAGAAAATTGTCACCGACGAAGAACGCCTCTACGAACTAGTGCCCACGCTGATGATCAACTTCAAGTATGCCATCGTCAGCGAGGAACTGAAGCACATGATGTTTGCCCTGCAAGACCCCGCCGTGGCCAACGACAACGAAAAATGCAACTCCATCATGCAGCGCTACAGCGAACTGCGCGAGGTACAGAGCATCATGGCCAAACGATTGGGCGACCGGGTGGTGCTGAGTTTCTAAAACGAACGAACCGATTCGCGTTATACTCCTTCCACCACCCACTTCTCAATGCCACGCGTGGCATTACTGAAGTTCACACCTATCTTATAAAGTGTCCGCCCATCGGCAGCAAAAGGCAGAGCATATTGCTTTTCGTTGATTTGCCGCAAGGCTTCCTCAGCGGTGCCTTCCAGCTTGAATTCCATCACGTAAATGTAGCGGTCGGTCTTGACGACCATATCCACGCGACCGTTGGAAGTATGATACTCGGCCTGTGTATAGAAGCCCAGCAGTTTGAAGACAATGAACAGCACGTTCTGGTAGTGAAGCTCCAAGTCGCGTACCAACTCGTAGGGCGTGTCGGCAAAGAAGCTCTGGAGACGGTGCATGAAGGCGTCGATGTTACCGCTACGCACCTCTTTGACAAAGTTCATTATCTCGAAAGACAAATTGCCCGAAGGAAGAGAAGCATAATTAGGCAACAAGAATTTAGTAAAACCCTCTTCCACTTCCTGATTTGGGAAACCCAATTCATAGGTCCTGAACTCCCTGTCGTACCCCTTAATAGTCAGATAACCGCTCTGATAGAGGATGGGAACAGGATTCGTGTACATGGTGTCGATGCCCCCCAGAGAATCGGCCGTAGCCATCTCCTCGGTCAAGCGGTGCAAGTCGTACTTGCTGCGCTGGAGCAGTTCCACAAGGAAAGTTGGTGTGCCCGTTTCAAACCAGTAGCTGCCGAACTTCATCTTGGCAAATGTATTAAGCAGGCTAAACGGGTTGTAGATATCCTCGCTATCTTCCACGAAGTGGTATCCGTCGTATTGTTCTTTCAACTGCAGTTTGGCTTCGTCCTCCGTGAGATGGTTCTTTTGAGCCAGCATTGCGATGTCTTCCTTGAAATCGCGATGCAGTTCGCGTTCCGTAATGCCGCATATGCTGGCAAACCGGTCGTCGATGGAGATGTCCATCAGATTGTTCAGGTCGCTGAACACGCTGACCTTGCTAAACTTTGTCACCCCTGTCAGCAGAGCAAAGCGGAGGTATTTGTCACAACTCTTCAGCACACCGTAGAAGGCTTTCAGTGTGTTGCAGTAGTCGGTGAGCAGGGGTTCGTTGCCGATGGCCTGTAGCATGGGTTTGTCGTACTCGTCCACCAGCACCACCACATTCCGCCCCGTCGCCCGGCAGGCCTTCTCTATAATCCAAGCAAAACGCTCTTCGGGAGCACGATCCTTCTTCTCGTCACCATACAGGGCTTCCCAACTCTCCAAATGCTGGTTCAGGATAGCGGTCAGCGAAGCGGCGTCCTCATACTTCCGCGCGTTCAGGTCGAGGTGAAGCACGGGGTACGTCGTCCAGTCCTTCTCCAGCCCTTCCATGGCGAGTCCCTGGAAAAGCTCCTTCTTTCCTAAGAAATAAGCTTCCAACGTAGAGATGAGCAGGCTCTTGCCAAAACGGCGTGGACGGCTCAGAAAGTAATATTTGCCCGTCTTTACCAACTGATAAATCAGAGATGTTTTGTCTATATAGCAATAACCGCCCCGACGTATCTCTTCAAAACTCTGTATGCCTACCGGATAAATCTTGCTCATGTTCCTTCAGAATAATAAGTTACGCAAATATACATTTTTCTCGCAAACAACAGTCAGACATCGCAAGAAAAAACCGCCGCTCCCCACCCGCACTAGCGACACTTGCATTACATTTCTGAAACACTTGTGTGGCTCGCGAGCCGTACAAGTGTCGCTCACGAGCCGTGCAAGTGTTGTTCAAATGCCTATTCTGACGATATCAACGCTCAAGCACTCCTATACGTCCGGCAGCATCCAGTGTATTCACCGATATACGCAGACGACGGCAACGGCTGTTGTTGTAAAAGCGTACCGTGGCACGTCCCTGTTCATCGGTCATCAACTCCGGCTGCCAGTACAGCGTCCGGCGATAATCATCCTCATGGGGTAGCACCCGATAGTCCGGCGAATAGAATTCCTTCACCTTGCTATAACCATCGAGCCACGTCTTGCGCACTCCCCTTGCCCCCTTCGCGGGGATCTCTCGCTCCGGATAAGTCTCTATCAGTACGACACAGCCATACAACTTGTCAATACTAAAGGGAGAGATTCTCGGATCGGCATAAAGGGCCATCGTCCCGATATCCTCACTGACATAAATCGACTTGATAGACTCCAGCGTCAGATTGCGATATCTATTGACATTAAAATCTCGGAGACGTTCATAGTCGACTACAAACATAACAGGACGCCCTTTATAATACAATAATTCTCCAGTCGAAGGAGAGAATTTAGTATAAAAATCACGATTCATGTTGACCATCAGTTCATGAATATCATTACCGATAAATCCGTCCCTATCCAGAATATCGTCCATCTCGGAAGCCACATCGTAGTAGGCAATGGACTTGGTACGAGCTTCATATATCTCGTCGGCTTTGTTACGCCGCCCCTTGATCACCACCTCGTCAATGTGATGCACCTTTTCACTGATGCCAAGCTTACGCAGAGAGTCGTCATACGCTTTCAGAAACTGTTCATAATCCTCCTCTACCCAAATCGAATCCAACGACTGTCCGGCGGCCAAAGCACGATTTTTTTCTCCGGGCTCCTGTACCTGCATTTCCACCAGCGGATATGTACGAGGCTCAGGTGCAAACACGCGGTCCAACACGATGCGATGCCCCTTCCTTTTCCCCTTCTCGGTAACGGCAAGTACCAAGTGCCACCTCCCCTCAAGCTGAGAGATAAACGAGAAACGTCCCAGACTGTCAGTAGTAAAATAAGCAAGCGAGCGGTTTTTCTCTAATTCCGAATTACCGCCGAGATTACTTAAAAGGGCCGAAACATTTACATTGGCACGGGGCTTACTGCGTACCATCGATACCACCGTACCGTGCACTTCGATACCTTGCTCGGGCAGATATTTCAGATTAAAAGGATGTACTCCGGCCATACGCTCCCAGTCGTAACGCCTCCAACCCTGCACCATCAACAATTCGTCCAACGCACGCCGATGCTCCAGATCGTCCGATTCGAAGTACCATGAAGGCCTGTGAACATATCCCCTGATGTCCGACATCAGCAACAAGTCGGTCAGCAGCGAATGGCGGTTTTCCACCTCCTGCCACCCGTCGCGCACAGATACAGACAAAGGTGTCTGCACGGGGTGGCCTTCGGCATCCCGCACTTCAAAATCCACGCAAACAGAATCGTAAGGCTGATACAGCTCTTTATTGGAACGGACAGAAACAGACAAGGAATCAGGCTGACCGACGAAAAACAGACGGTCGGTAACAACCCGGCCCGAACGGTCGAACCAAACAGCCTGAGCTACACCAACGGGCATATTCTGTTTATTCAGCGAAAAACAGACAGGACGGCTACGGGTTACTGTCAGCATGTAAAAATGGTAAAGCTGACCTCCGCTAAGCACAGCCATTCCAAGTATATCACCCGGCGTGCGAACATTTTTCTGCACTTTCACCAGCAAACTGTCTGGCGAACTGAGATTATCGACAGAACAGGCAAACCCCACATCCCGCACTTCCGGCAAATCGAAGCGGTATTTTTTATCATCCCAACTAACCTCTACTCTGCCTTCTTTCTCACCTGCCGTATAAGTAAAACATCCCTTTCCTTCGTGTCCCGTAACGAAAGACACAGATTCACGGCCCTCCTTATCTACCACACGTCCCGATACATTTACTGGATTACCATAGGCATCTGTCGCCTCGAATGCTACACGCACCGGCACGTCCCTGACCAAATATCCGCCTTCGGGATAGAACCTAAGGTTAAGTTTCTTTTTTTTCTTTTCCAATTTGCGCACTTGAGGATACTTGCCCACACGCGATCTGATTCTCTTTTCTTCATAGTTACCCGGCTTTTTCGGCTTGTCAAATACAGGAATGATGCGTGAGAAAACCGATACTTCATCGAAGTTCAGCATGTATTTGGTATAGGCACGTACCTCGTAAAAGCCTGAATAGAAAGGTTGCTGCGTCAATGCGAAATGGCCGTGACAGCGCCCGTTCCGTATCGGCAAAATCTGTTTGGACACGGTTTCGCCTCCGGGATTCAACAGTTCCACATACAACGTTTTGCTAAGAGTCGTCGGGCTGTTCAGACCGGAGGTCACCACATAGCACTGAAACCAAATGTCATCGCCCTGATAATAACCTGTATTATCAAAATGTAAGGCTACCTTTTCCTGAGGGAAGACCCGTCCGAACTGTTCAACAATCTGGGCAAACTCTTTCAACGGAACGGTTATACTATCCGGCAGTTGCGCTCTTACTGCCAACGGAACAACTACACATAACAGCAGTCCCACAATCCATTTTCTCCACATACCACTCCCTCCTTTACCTGGCAACCTCCTGCAACTGTTCCTTCAACTTATCCCACTGTTCGGGCGAGGCAGCCGAAGTGAAGCGAATCTTCCCCTGCTTGTCGAAAATGACGTAACGGGGAATGCTCAAGGCACCCTGACGGCCAAAGGTGTCGTACACTTCCTGATGAAAAGCGTTCTGCACGCGAACGTGCTCGCCTTTCAATCCATAATAGGCAGCCATCTTCCGCCACTTCTCATCGTTCTCCGGACGGTCGATGGAGAGATAAAGCAATACCACATCATTGGCTGCGGCATACTCCTGCAACGGACCGATGTGGGCAAATGCCGCACGGCAGGGGCCGCACCATGTAGCCCAGATGTCCATAAAGATAACCTTGCCTTTGTACAGGTCGGTCACATCCTTTATTGTCTGGGCCGAGCTGACGTCGGGGAAGTGGAGGTCGGCCGGAATAGCGGTTTCGTTGAAGGCACGGTTCTTGCCCACGGCACGGCTCACCCACGGCATCCAAGGGCTTTCGGGATGCAGTTTGCAGAACTCGTCGGCCAGCGGAAGCAGCGCCGGGTCGTAACGTTGCTGCCCTTCATCTTCAAGGAAAAGTTGTGCCATAGCGGCCTCTTGCGCCTTGCCTGTCAGCCGATGCTCGAAATCGTAAAAGGCCAATTCGACTCCCTTTTCCACCCCTTCGGGCTTCGGCTCGCCTTTGGTGTAGTAGCGGATGCCGGTGTCATAGCTCACCACCGAATAGAAAGCCCTGGAGAAAGGACTGTACGGATGATTGATGGAGCAGAAAGTCGTCATGCTGTCCAGCTCGGCCAGCCATTCCTGCTTCGTGGCTTCGGACGACCGGAAGGTGGTGGCCAGCAACTGATTCTGGAACGCCAGCAGCAACTGCATGCGTATGTCCTGACGGGCTTTGTCACGGAGTTCTTCGTCCACACCTTCCACCTCCTTGTCCAGCGACAGGGCATAGTTCGTCAGCTTGCGGCGTACCGATGCAGCGATGGTATCATCGGCTATCTCCCAACGGTCGCCCTGACGGGTCCGGATGTCGAACACGTCATCGTACAGCAGTGACATCACTTCTGCCACATGAGTTGTTTTTTCGTCCTGACCTTCCAGGATAGTCATCGGCTGCTCGGACTGCCCGTCCAGCTGCACCCGGATATTTCCGCCTTTTGTCAGCAGCGTACCCAGCTTCTTTTTCCCATACAGAGCGAGGTTGAAACATTCATATTCGCCCCCGGGCAACGTCAGCGCAAAGGTACTGTCGGCCTGCAAGGCCAGTGTATCGTAAGTTTCCGAATTGAACATTCCGCCGACCGAACGGTAACAGATAAGAGTCGCCCCGTCAGCATTGCGCAGGGAACCTGTGATACGGATTTCCTGACGTGTAGTACATGCAGCACACAAGCTGCCCAGACATACTGCCCCGAGGACAGCTCTCCATACATTTCGTTTCATGTGTTTCATTATTGATTAGGCTATTAGAAAAAACGGCGGAACATCCACCTGACACAAAGGTAACGTTTTTTATATCAAATACAAAGACTCCAGTTAAACAGAAAAGATTTCCGGAAGCTGCCCACTACGATAGTTTATAAAACAAAGAAACGGCCGGGTAAATCAAGAAAAGTCTGCAAAGCAGCAGTGCACTGCCTTTGCACTGATGCTGCAACGCCTTTGCAGCAACGGTGCAACGCCTTTGCAGTGGCAGTGCATCGCTTTTGCACCGACAGTGCACAGAAGTTGCAACAACACACTACAGGCATGTTGAAAAAACAAAGTCCATAGTCAGCAACCCTAAAGAAGAGTATTACATTGCTAACTATGGACTTTACGCGCCAGCCCAAGGGAAGCTGGCTATAGAAATACGTCTGCTATAAGTTATAGACAGATCACAGGGAAGTAGAGTGATGCTTGATAAGGTTCATAAACTCCTCCCGCGTCTTTGCCTGATTGAAAGCACCGGTGAAATCGGAAGTTGTAGTGATGGCATTCTGTTTCTCTACGCCCCGCATCTGCATGCACATGTGCTTGGCCTCGACCACCACCATTACACCCAGCGGATTGAGCGTCTCCTGAATGCATTCCTTAATCTGCAGCGTCATGCGCTCCTGCACCTGAAGCCGGTGCGAGAAGATGTCTACCACACGGGCAATCTTGCTCAACCCCGTGATGTAGCCGTTAGGAATATAAGCCACGTGCGCTTTGCCATAGAAAGGCAGCATGTGGTGCTCGCACAGGGAGAAGAAATCAATATCCTTCACAATCACCATCTGACTGTATTCTTCCTTGAACTTGGCCGAACGCAACACTTCATGAGGGTCCATCGTATAACCCTTGGTCAGGGTCAGCATAGCCTTGGCCACACGTTCCGGTGTCTTCAGCAATCCTTCACGCTCCACATCTTCACCCAGCAAGGTAAGGATACGCTGGTAGTGTTCCTTCAACTCATCCAATGCAGGAGACTCTATTTCTTCTTTTCCTAACATAGCTTTTTTATATTTGAGACTTTATAATGGTATATTAATCTGTTCTCTCACAATCGAAACTTCTTTGAAAACGCCCGTAGCACGCAGTTTTCGCATCATCGCATCGGCTTCTTCAATGCTGCGGTAATCGCCCGCCCGACACAGCCAGCGGGGCGGATTGAAAGAAGTGTAAACGGCCAGCTCCGGAAAATATTCCTTGATGCGCGAAGCCACCGCATGCGCCTCGTTCTTGGCCTGGCGGGTATTGTTTCCGGCATACACCTGAATGCGATAGCCCGAAGTTTTAATGGTTCTGGTGTCATCGCTTCCGGTAGATACATACTCCGAACCGATCAGAGCCGTGATACGCGCATCCTGATGGACACGCACCTTGCCTTGTCCGGGCACATCGCGCTCCAGACTTTTCACTATGTTATTCTGCGCCGCCGAAAAGGTTACGAAAGCGAAACATACCACTAAAAACGAACCAAGTCTTTTCATATATAATATGTATATCGATATGTGATGATTAAATATTGCATCCTCTCACTTCTTGCCGGCCAGGCAGAAAGCCCCGACAGACATGCGGCTTTTTCAGATACGGACTATACGCCATACATAAACGTTCTTCACTTATAATCCGTGTCCGGACAACGGCCTCGCCCAAAGGCTACAAACCGATTCATGTTTCCGACACACCGCCAGGTTCAGTTCACCGACCCTCGGAAAGTGGAAGAAAAGGCAATTGATAACAAGCTAGAACGACTTGTCGGAATGTTGCATCCGCGCCCCGTTGCCCGTTATCAATTGCCCGTTATCAATTATTCATTGAATGCGTCGATGATGCCCTTGAAGTCAGCAGCCTTCAAAGCAGCGCCACCAATCAGACCACCGTCAACATCGGGTTTAGCAAACAATTCCTTGGCATTCGAAGGCTTGCAGCTGCCACCGTAAAGGATAGAGCAGTTGTCAGCGATTTCCTTGCCATACTTCTCGGCTACAGTAGAGCGGATGAAAGCGTGGATTTCTTCAGCTTGCTCCGGAGTAGCAGTCTTGCCTGTACCGATAGCCCATACCGGTTCGTAAGCCAGGATAACTTTCGAGAAGTCCTCAGCAGACAGAGAGAATACAGAAGCCAGCTGTGCGGCAACTACTTCGTTCTGCTTGTTAGCCTCACGCTCTTCCAGTACCTCACCGATACAGAAGATAGGAGTCAGACCATTGGCCAAAGCCAGTTTTACTTTCTCTTCCAGAATTTCTACTGTCTCGTGATAGTAAGCACGACGCTCTGAGTGACCCAGAATTACATATTTTGCACCTGTAGAAGCAACCATAGCAGCTGAAACTTCACCGGTATAAGCGCCCGATTCCTTATCAGCGCAGTTTTCTGCACCTACACCAATCTTGGCAGGGTCAACCAACGGAGTAACCGATGCCAGGTGAATAAACGGTGTACAGATGATTACATCACAGTTAGGCTTTTCGTTAGCCAGTACTTCATTCAGTTCTTTTGCAAGAGCAATACCCTCCTGAAGGGTTTTGTTCATTTTCCAGTTTCCTGCAACAATGTTTTTTCTCATTTTGTTTATATTTAAAAAGGGTTAATAATTTCTGTTACTTTACTGCTGCTCTTCATCACGCTGCGGCTTGCTGCGTTCCGCCTTCTTCTGCAATCTGACCACAAACAGCTGATCGGCTCCAATGACAAAGGCCAATGGAACAATAAACCACAAGAGCACATAGCCCATCGTGTACCAATCGTTTACATATTTCTGACGGCCCAGTTCCAGCTTGTCCAGACTATCGGTCAGCACATATTCATCGGGCAGCTGGCTGTCACTCCACTTGTTCAGAATAGTACCGTCCTTAATCAGCAACAATCCTGGATTGGAACGTATGATAGTCTTCAACGTAATGTCGTCCATCTGGCAGAACGGATATTCGGCACCCGTACGGTCGCACCACAAAGCAATGGCGTCTTCAGGCGAAGAAGTCAGGGCATAAAATCCATATCCGTGTTCTACACTATAATCGTAGATTTCATTAATAAGATCGATATTGCTGTCATCAGCCTCCTCTATGCGATGGGCCACCAACAGGAAAGTATATCCGCGACTGGTCAGTACACTGTCTGTAATATCTGTCCCACTCGTCAGACTCTGCATTGCAAAATCATGAATAGGCGGTTCGTACCCCTTCTCCTTGACAATCGTACGAGTTTCGACAAACGTCCAGGTGCTGTCCGGATAGTTATCCAGCGTAAACTCTTTCCGCTTACCATCTTTCTCCATCACAAACGTCGTTTCGAGTACACTGAGCTTAGCCCCTTCGGGAATCTCCATCCCGGCCTTGATATTCGTTCCTATCTTATAAGGGCGGAAATCAAGCAAAGGCAGGTTGCGCAAGCAATAGGCCGACAAAGCAAACACAAAAAGAATGGTATACATGGAAAAAATCCATTCCATTTTCAGGGTAATGAACCTTGTTATCTCCCGCCACTGACGGAATACAGTAACAGCTGCAACCAACAGCACCACATTCTTGCCAAAAGTCTGCCAGTTAGTCAATACCAGTGCATCTCCAAAGCAACCACAGTCCGACACCGGATCGGCTAAAGCCAGATAGAGCGTCAACGGAGTCATCACAAGCATCAGCAGAAATGCCAGCGTCGAAGAAATCTTCCGCCGAATACCTAAGAAAAGATAAATACCAGCACAGAACTCGATTGCTGCAAGCAATACGGCGAATAGTAACGGCCAATATCCCGGAAACCAGGAAATCAGATTGAATGCAGTCAGATAATCCTGAATTTTATAAAACGAGCCAAAAGGATCTATCGCTTTTACAAATCCGGAAAAGATGAACACTACAGCCAAAACGAAACGGCAGATGTTCACCCACACTTTCATGATAATATGTTTCTTATCAGTCTCCAAATTCTATCTTTATCAAACCGAATACAGAATAATTAATCATATCCATATAGTTGGCATCCACTCCTTCCGACACCAACGTCTGCCCAGCCAGACTCTCTATCTGTTTGGTACGGTAAATTTTCATCAGAATCAGATCTGTATACGAACTGATACGCATACTACGCCAGGCCTCATCGTAATCGTGATTTTTGGCAAGCATCAGGTCAAGCGACTGCTTGGCATACTTGTCATACAAGGCCAAAGCCTCCTCATTCGATATATCGGCCGACTCGGCATATCCCAGTTCCAGCTGTATCAGGCCTACAATTCCATAATTTACAATGGCAATAAACTCCGAACGGATTCCTTCATCCACCAATGCCACTCCTTTAGTCTCAATACTACGTATGCGATTGGCTTTAATGAATATCTGGTCGGTAACAGAAGAGGGACGGAGAATGCGCCACGCCGGACCGTAATCGTGCAGTTTCTTCGAGAACAACTCACGACATACCGCAATGACATGCTCAAATTGTTGTTTAGTATCTTTCATTTCCTTACTAATAGGCCACAAAGATAGTGATAATTGGAGAGAAATGAAAAGAGGACACTCTAAAATCTATTTAAAGTGCCCTCTTGCTATAAAGATTGTTTACGTTTTTGTTATGAACAACGCAATACCTGACCCGGACGCAAGATTGTTCTACGCGTGATACGGTTCAGCTTGCAAAGTTTATCAATGGAAACACCCTGACGGGCAGCGATTTTAGACAATGTATCTCCTCTTTTAACCTTATAGAACAAACCTTCGCCCGAAGCCATGCTCTTGGCTTTGTCCGAAGATCCTTTCGTCTTCTGGAAAGTATAGGAGTCTGCTACGATATCCTGTTTTTCAAAATCAAACATCAAAGCAGGATTAATAGGAATTCCCAAGAAACGGGTTTCGAAATGAAGATGCGAACCTGTCGAGCGACCTGTATTTCCACCCAAGGCAATCGGTTCACCGGCCTTTACACGCTGATTCACATCGACCAACTGCTTAGACAAGTGGCCATACACTGTCTCCAGACCATTATCATGACGGATCACTACATACTTTCCATAGCCGCGCCGTCCCTGATTCTTCACAATACGAACTTTACCATCGAAAGCTGCACGGATCGTGTCGCCTACATATACTTTAATATCCAATCCGTAGTGAGCACGACGCCGACGGGGACGATAACCAAACACATCGGTAATGCGGGTGTGCTCGGTAGGCATACAGAAACCCGTCAAATCAAACGTATATTTTTCAGGTACAATGGCATTTCCGTAAGCCTGTACAAGTTCATTATTCCAATTGGGATAGAGATCAAGCCCCGGATACAAAGCCTGTTCGGCACGTATCTGTTTCTGTAAAGCCAGCGAATCTACACTTTTTAATTTTCTATCAATCGGAGCCTGACGGGCAATAAGGTCTTGAGAAAAAGAATTCAGGCTGACCATAGCCGCCGCGGCTATCAAAACTGTTTTTATTCCTTTAAAACTCATTCTGTCTGTTGTCTTTCATTTTTGATACCCGTGGCAAGTATGTAATTAGAGAATCAGAGGCTTGTTCAACGCGAATATCCAGATTATTTTTAAAAATTTCCCCAAAGATAAAACTTCTCGCTGAAAAAGAGTACCCTTTATTAACTATTTTTTCAAGAGTAACAATCTAAAAACAAAAGGAAACAGGCTCTAACCCCCTATAAATAGGGGGAATAAGGCTAAATATGTTATACAACATAAAAGCGGAAATAAAGTGTATATTTAACCGTTTTTTCAACTAATGGCCGCCCAGTTAACGTTCGTCTTCCGCAAAGCCTTCAATTGTCTCCAGAGTATTTCATTTTCAGGAAGAACTCCGTTCGGATCAGCATCTACGATTTTTTGTGCCACTTCGCGCACATATTGCAGCAACTGACCGTCACGGGCTATATCGGCTATCTTCAGATCGAAGGCAATGCCACTTTGCTGCGTTCCCTCCAGATCGCCCGGTCCACGCAGTTTCAGGTCGGCTTCGGCTATCTCAAAGCCATCATTGGTCCGCACCATAATCTCCAACCGTTTGCGGGTATCTTCTGCCAACTTGTAACCGGTCACCAAAATACAATAAGACTGGTCGGCTCCACGCCCTACGCGTCCGCGCAACTGGTGAAGCTGAGACAAGCCGAAACGTTCGGCATTTTCAATAATCATCACCGAAGCATTAGGCACATTCACCCCTACCTCGATCACAGTGGTAGCAACCATAATCTGCGCCTCACCCGACACAAAGAGTTGCATTTCCCGGTCTTTTTCGGCCGGCTTCATCTTGCCGTGCACCTTGCATACCTTACAGTCAGGGAATGCTTCACATACATGCAGATATCCTTCCTCCAGATTCTTCAGGTCTATCTTCTCACTCTCCTTTATCAGCGGATAGACAATGTACACCTGACGTCCTTCCTCAATCTGCTTCCGCACCGAACGATACAGACTCTCACGCCGATTGTCGAACTGATGAATCGTAGCGATCGGTTTCCGTCCCGGCGGTAATTCGTCAATCACCGACACGTCCAGATCGCCATACAACGTCATGGCCAATGTACGCGGAATAGGGGTAGCCGTCATTACCAGCACATGAGGGGGCTGCGCACTCTTTGTCCACAGTCTGGCCCGTTGGGCAACACCAAAACGATGCTGTTCGTCGATGACCACAAAGCCCAACGAAGCAAAGTTCACCGTATCTTCGATAACGGCATGTGTACCTATCAGAATCTGTACCTCGCCGCTGAGCAGCCCTGCCAGAATCGCTTCCCGGCGCTTTCCCTTCACCGAACCAGTGAGCAGTTCCACCCGTACATCCATACCATGCAGAAACTCCCGGATTGTATCGTAATGCTGATTGGCCAGAATTTCGGTAGGCGCCATCATACATGCCTGATAACCGTTGTCAAGTGCAATAAGCATACTCATCAGCGCCACAAGCGTCTTTCCGCTACCCACATCGCCCTGCAACAGGCGGTTCATCTGCCTGCCCATCCCCATGTCGCGACGGATTTCCTTCAACACCCGCTTTTGGGCATTGGTCAGTTCGAAAGGAAGATTTTTGGAATAAAACGTATTGAATATATCGCCTATTTTGCTGAACACATATCCCCGATACTTGCGTTGCCTGTCGCGTGCATAACGCAAAATGTTGAGCTGTACATAGAACAGTTCTTCAAACTTCAACCGGTATTGCGCCTTACGCAGCAGTTCGGCACTGGTCGGGAAGTGTATGTTTACCAGCGCTTCGGTCAACGGCATCAGATGATGTTCGCGCAGTATGGCCGGCGACAGCGTCTCGGGCAGAGGATCAGAAAGCAGTTTCACCACCGTAGCCATCATTTTCTCGATAGCATGGGAGTTGAGCGAACTGCGCTTCATTTTCTCCGTCGTATTATAATAAGGACGCAGCCCCATCGTTTCAAGTTTCAGATCGGCCACAGCATCCACATCGGGATGGGCTATGTTGATGCGTCCGTTGAAAACCGTAGGCTTTCCAAAAACGATGTATTCCTGACGGATCTTATATTTTCCTATAATATATTTCACCCCCTGAAACCAGACCAGGTCCACCACTCCCGTTCCGTCGGAGAAATGAGCCACCAGTCTTCGATTACGTCCTTCGCCCACATCCTCGAAACTCAGGATCTCACCCTTCAGCTGTATGTAAGGCATGTTGCCATCCAGCTCGTATATACTGTATATACGGCTCCGGTCTACATATTTATAAGGGAAATAATACAATAAGTCGTGCAAGGAATATATACCCAGCTCCTTGTTGAGCACAGCAGCCCGCTGAGGTCCCACGCCCGACAGATATTTTATGTCACGCGAAGCTAAATCGAACATAACAAAGCTTCGGCAATCTTCAAGTCAAAAGGAGTCGTTATCTTGATATTCTCGCGGTTACCTTCTGTCAGCCAGACAGGTTCGCCCAAAGCCTCTACTACAGAAGCATCGTCGGTAAAGTCGGACGTATAAGGCTGACGATAAGCCCGCAGCAGCAATTCTGCGTCAAACACCTGAGGAGTCTGCACCAGCCGATACTCGTCACGGGGCACTGTCTCGCTTCTTCCTCCCTGACACAGGTGACGGACAGTCTCTACCACATTGATCACCGGAACAACCGCTTTCTTTTCAGCAGCCTGTTCGTAACAGCGGGCAATCACCTCTTGCGACACAAACGGACGAACTCCGTCGTGCACACCAACCAGACCGGACGTGTTTACCCTTTCCAGCGCATTCTTTACAGAATGAAAACGGGTTTCTCCGCCATCGGCCACTTCGTGAGGCACAGTAAAATGGTGCTCCCGGCACAGTTGTGCCCAATACGCCTGTTGGCTGGCCGGAAGCACCAATATAATCCGCATTTCCCGATCGTAGTCATAGAAAGCCTGCAGCGTGTGCATCAGCACAGGCTTTCCTCCTATCGGAAGAAATTGCTTGGGCAACTCGCTGCCCATGCGCAATCCTTTTCCACCGGCTACAATCAGAGCGTATTTCACAGATAAAATGTATTAACGGATGATTATTCGATTATCCTATTCTCAATCGGGCACACACATGGCCTGCTTCAATTCGGCCACTTTCTCGGCTCCCAGCAGATGTTCAACCACTGCCAAAGCAAACGGCAATGCAGCAGCAGGGCCTTTTCCGGTAATGTAGTTACCGTCTTTCTCAACCAAAGCACCGGTATATTGGGCACCTTCCAGATACTTGTCGAATCCAGGATAGCAAGTAGCCTTACGTCCTTTCAGCAATCCCATCTTACCCAGAATCATCGGAGCGGCACAAATGGCAGCAATCGGTTTGTTTTCATCGGCAAACCGCTGTATCAGTCTGTGCAAGTCCTCGCAAGCATCCAATGTAGTCGCACCAGGCAGTCCGCCAGGCATCAGAATAAGTTCGGCATCAAAGAAATCACAATTGACTATATTCTTGTCGCAAAGCACCGGAATGCCGTGCGAACCTGTTACTATCTCATTAGGAGTTACACTCACCATTTCTACCTGAAGACCGGCACGCTTCATGACGTCTACAGCAGAAAAGGCTTCCATTTCTTCAAATCCATCGGCAAAAAATACATAAACTGTACCCATAACTTTTATCTCCTTTTATTTTAAATTAAAGTAATATGTTATTGTTCCCGTCTGATTATCCACTCCGCCCACAGCATTGAAACGTGCTTTCCGGGCCGCGTCTTCGGCAGCTTTGCGCAAAGCAGAGTTTACGGTATTGGTTTGCCTGTTGATACTGGTTGCTATCACACGTCCGGCCGGATTCACCGTAATGTCCACCACTACCCGGCCTTCATCCTGCACATTGTATACAGGCTTCGGCAGGCCACCTTCACCCAACGAACGGCCTCCCAGACTGAACGTACCATAACCGCCTACACCCGAGGTCGCTCCGGTCGGTGCATTTCCCGTCGGACTGCCTTGTATACCCTTTCCTTCGGTATTTCCCTTGCTGCCCATCTGCGCACCTTTGCCAAACGCTCCGGCTACACGCTTACGGGCTGCTTCTTCGGCTTCCTTGCGTTCTCTCTCGGCTTTCGCTTCGGCCAGCTTACGGGCTTCTTCTGCCTTTTCGGCTTCCGTTTTCTCCGGTTTCTTCGGTTTTTCCGTTTTCTTCTTTACCTCAGTCTTTGGTTTGATGGCTACGGTCTCTTCCTCTTCCTGGGTAATCATCTCCTGTTCGGCTGCCTCCTGCACTTCGGGAGCAGTCTGTTCAGGCACCACGTCTACCTCTACCAGCGACGGATCGGCTGTCCCCCATGCATCGGGCACTTCACCCAGCATCACGGGCATACCGTCTTCTTCCACCTTCTCGGGCAGACTGAAACCGACCAGCAACAGAAGGGCTACAATAGCCACATGCACCAGCAACGCGCCTGTCAGTCCTACATATTTTGCTTTTTTCTTGGAAGAGAGCATCGGTCTATTTGTTGTTTTAACTGTTCATAATAAACAATGGCGGACATGCGCCCCTCCGTTCATCTGTTTTCAGGCGGACGGGTAGCAAGCACCATCTTGAAATGGTTCTCGTTGGCAATGTTCAGCACCTTTACGATTTCGCGGTAAGGCACCGACTCGTCAGCATAAAGAGCCACATACATCTCCGGCTCACGGGCTGCACATTCCTTCAGGAAAGGTGTCAGCTCCTCGACCGACAGGTTACGCTCCTTGTCGTTGCCGAATGCTGCATACATATTCAGATCCTTGTCGATAATCACCCGCGCCAGGGGCTTGGCCGATGTCTGCTGTTTGCCTTGCGGCAGCAACACCTTGATGGCATTGGGCGACACCATGGTCGAGGTGATCATAAAGAATATCAGCAACAGAAAGATGAGGTCCGTCATGGACGCCATGCTGAAATTGGGTGATATTTTGACTCTGCGCTTTAACATGAAGGTTGATTCAATAAGTCCATAAAGGCCATTGTCTTGGCTTCCATCTTATTCACTACGCCGTCAATCAGCGTCACCAGATAGTTATAGGCAAACATGGCTATGATACCTACAATCAGACCACCCACGGTTGTAATCATGGCCTCATAGATACCGCTCGAAAGCAGCGTGATGTCGATATTGTTACCGGCGTTGGCCATCTGCCAGAAAGCACGTACCATACCGGTCACCGTACCAAGGAATCCCAGCATCGGCGCACCACCCGAAATGGTTGCCATGATCGTCATGCCTTTTTCCAGTTTGGCCACTTCGAAGTTACCCACATTCTCGATGGCAGCCTGCACATCGTTCACCGGGCGTCCCAGACGGCTGATTCCTTTTTCAATCATACGTGCCGAAGGTGTATCTACACTGCGGCAATAGGCTATGGCAGCCTTCAGTTCACCGCTCAGTATGTAGTCCTTTATCTTGTCCATAAACTGCGGATCTTCCTTGCCGGCTTTCCGGATAACGTAGTTGCGCTCGAACAGAATGTAGAAGCACAGCAGGGACATCAGGCCCAGCAGTACCATAATCCAGCCACCTTTCATGGCCATACTCCACAGGTTCATCTCGTCGGGTGTGTTGACAGGTGTCAATACCGGATTGGCACCGGCAATCGAATCGGCAAGCGCCGGAGCCACTTGGGCCCATAAAAGCATCAGATTCATCAGCGTAGACAGTTTTTATATTCCTGAATAGTACGTTCCAGTCCCAGGTACAACGCATCGCATATCAGCGCATGACCAATGGAGACTTCGTCCAGCCAGGGAATGTTTTTATAAAAATAGTTCAAGTTCACCAAACTCAGGTCGTGTCCGGCATTCAGCCCCAGTCCCAGGCTGCGTGCCACCTTGGCAGCCTCCACAAAAGGAGCCACGGCAGCCTCACGGTCCTTCGGATAGGCACTGGCATAAGGCTCCGTATAGAGTTCCACACGGTCGGCACCTGCCTTGGCCGCGTATTCTATCATTTCCGGGTCGGTCGACACGAAGACCGATGTACGGATGCCCGCACCGTTGAACGTATCCAGCACTTCCGACAGGAAACTCTGATTAGCTTTCGTATCCCATCCGGCATTCGAGGTCAGCTGCGTAGGGCTGTCGGGCACCAGTGTCACCTGATGGGGTTTCACTTTCAGCACCAGGTCAATGAACTCAGGAGCAGGATAACCTTCGATATTGAATTCGGTACGGAGCAGGGGGCGCAAATCATAAACGTCGCTCCGGCGTATATGCCGTTCGTCCGGACGGGGATGAACGGTAATGCCGTCAGCCCCAAAGTTTTCGCAATCCAATGCCACTTTCACCACATTCGGTACATTGCCACCGCGGGCATTACGCAACGTAGCAACCTTGTTTATATTCACGCTTAATCTTGTCATAATACGTTCGATAGTTTGCGGCAAAAATACAAATAATAGCGATAAGTTGTCAGCAATCTGAGAAAAAAATGGCATCTTTGCAACGTATAATAACAGACTGAATATGAAATTCGCCATTATCGGAAACACCTATCAGGCAAGCAAATCATCTCATGCCGAAACCCTTCTGCACATCCTTCACGAGCGGAAAGCAGAACTTTGTATCAGCCGGGAGTTCCATCGTTTTCTGTCCGACGACCTTCATCTGAACGTTCCTCCTGCCGAATTGTTCGACGGTGACAACTTTCAGGCCGACATGGTCATCAGCATCGGCGGCGACGGTACTTTTCTGAAAGCTGCCAGCCGGGTAGGCAAGAAAAACATTCCGATACTGGGTATCAACACCGGCCGGTTGGGCTTTCTGGCCGACATTTCGCCGGTCGAGATGGAAGAAACTTTCGACGAAATCTACAATCATCACTATAAAGTAGAAGAACGCAGTGTACTTCAGCTGCGCTGCGACGGCGGGCATGTGTTTCAAGAGCCTTATGCCCTTAACGAGATTGCCGTACTGAAACACGACAGCTCGTCCATGATCAGCATACATACTTATATTAACGGTGCTCACCTCACTACTTACCAGGCCGACGGACTGGTCATCGCCACGCCTACCGGTTCCACAGCCTACTCACTCAGCGTGGGCGGCCCTGTCATGGTGCCCCACAGTCAGACCATCGCCATCACCCCCGTGGCACCCCACAGCCTGAACGTGCGTCCCATCGTCATCTGCGACGACTGGGAAATCACCCTCGAAGTCGAAAGCCGCAGCCACAACTTTCTGGTAGCCATCGACGGCCGTAGCGAATCGTGCAAGGAAGGAACAAGGCTGCACATCGCACGAGCCGACTACAGCATAAAAGTCATCAAACGCTACAACCACATTTTCTTCGACACGCTCCGCAACAAGATGATGTGGGGGGCGGACGTACGGTAGTAAAGCACCTTTCCCGCTTTTAACGGTTCGAATCAGCCTTGCCGATTTTCACAGTCGATACCATCAGTATGGGATTTTCTTCTCCGGTCATCTTTTCCACAATACTTTTCAGCTCCGGATCCTCGATTTCCATATCCAGCAAATAGAAAGGCGGAACAACCGTATAGAATTTATCACCCCTCAAAGCCATAGGCAACAAAGGATATCCACCGTCAATGTCATTCTTGATTGCCCAGCCTTCCGAAGAACATCCGTTCAGGGTTTTACCACTTCTTTTATCCCACAGATACACCCCGGTTTCATGTTCCGAATAATTATTAAACCCGACAAACAACAGGCTGTCGCTTTCCTGACATCCCGACACCGCCCTGAAAGCCGGATATCCCTTTCTGCCTTCCATACAATCCTCTGCGCTTAACTGTTCGCTTTTCAGCATTGCCAGATGATTTTCCAGCCTCGTTCTGTTCTTTTCTCCGAAATCAACGAAATACGCCGGCGAAGCTCCTTCCGTTCCAAGACGGTACACATAGTCCGAGAACGGGAACGTAAGCGTCCCTTCATCCCGTCCGCCATATCCTCTGAGCATGTGATTGTCTATCACCTCCGTCATGCCTATCGACGCATCCGCATAAAGAGAATAACGGGTTTCTGCCGTATCTATATGATAAATGGCCAACAAAGGCAACTGGCCGTCTTTCTCCAAAGCCGGGTTTTGTCCATAGTCGCAATAGAAGACAAGAGTATGATCCATATAAATAAAATCACCCGCCAAGAAATCCAGTTTGATTGTTTCCTTAAACTCCCCTTCCAGACTATACACCAGAACTTTCTTCCGATCCAGAACATACAATACCCCCTCTTGCGAGTTCACGGCAACCTTGTCTATTTCAGAATATTCTTCAGGTCCGACGCCTTGCTTGGCAATCTTATACAGGTATTTCCCCTGGTCGTCAAAGAAAAAGATGGAAGCAGTCTTGTTGTCCACAATGATTATTTTATTGTGCGCAAACAGAAGCTGGTCAACGTTACCCATCAGGTTGTCGTCCGACGTCTCCAGCGGGATGTATTGTATTCCGCTTACAAATTCCGACATATTCAGCCTCTTTTGTGTCGGACTCGTCAAATCAATATTCGTCACCTGACCGTCACTCACCTGTTTGTCCCTGCAAGCGGTGACAAGCAAAAGGCCCATCACCCACAGCACTGTAAAAAGTCTCTTTACAAAAGTAGTCGTGTTAATGAAATTCATATGTTTTATTTTTAGGTTTAACAGCCTCAAAGTTCCGAAAACCTATCCGGATAGCCTAGAAAACGAGCGTGCAAAAACGTGCAAAACCGGAAAATCTGGAATTTCCTGCCCCAACAGAAATATGAATCCTATATCAAATAAAAAAAGTTCTTCCCCAGTTTCGACACATCCGGCTATTATCAGTACGATTATTTTATGCCGGTTCCATAATATTCAGCAATCTAATATTGAGTTTACTTTCTATCTCAGCAATGCTTTTAAATGAAAAGTTAACCTTGCCCGACAACATCTTACTTACATATTGAGGAGTAACCCCAAGACGTTCAGCCAATCCATTTCGATTAATTCCATTTGTTTCCATATAGTCAACCAATGATAAAGCAACATCACGAGACCATTTCAGCCATTCACGGTTTTCACGTCTCCAGGCTGCATTTTCTTGGAACTTTGAAGGTACACTACTTTCATGCTCCTTCAAAAAATCAATCGTTTTGCTCATAGTTTATTCCTCCATGTTTAAGTCGATGAAACTATCCTTATCAAACACACCATGTCGTTTAAGGAACTCCTTACACTTGTTCAACTTATTCAGTTCTATCATGGTATGTTCCTTATCCTGCATGGTTTTTGTCAATTTTATAGCTCCTCCAGTAACGACATATACATTAGGTTCCAACCTTATTGCATATATCCTAAGCCAACTATCATGCCTCTCACGTTCCCAATTACGAGCCTTCTGACGTGTTAGCTCCACACTCCTCGTATCGCTCACATCAAGAGGTCTGAACAGGGTGTCTAATTCTTCTAAAGCCCTACAAATTCCATAACTATATAGTATTACAATGCAAATATAGCCATTTAAACTATAAACTTATAAGTTTAGTTGCCTATTTTACAACATCTTTAGAAAGTCTTCTATAAATAACACCCAAGCTGTCAACAAACCAAACGTGCAAAACCGGAAAATACACCGATTTTTTCCCAGTTAGGAAAAAATAATTTCCCAGTTAGAGAAAAATTTTTCTCTAACTGGGAAAAAAAATACACCTAACCAAGCCCCAAATATATTGGTCAGGATCTGTTTGAGAACTCCTTAATAGCTTGTCACTAAAGTTAAAAACAATATGAAGAATTCACTGACGAGTATTGCTGACAAGTTTTGCTCAGGAAAAGGCCTTGATCGAAACAATCAATGATGAATTGAAAAATATTGCACATATAGAGCATTCCAGACATCATCCATTCAACAACTTTATAGCCAACTTTTTGCAGCTATAACAGCATACTGTTTTTTGAGAAAAAGCCCGCCATTGATGCAAACTTTGTCAATGACAGACAAGTCGCATTATTTTTGATCTTATATCGAATTTACGTTAATTTATATCCTATATACATTCCTTCAAAAACAGATTTTAATGCTCCCTCCATAAGGATTAAAATCAAATATCATTTTATCGTCCTGCTCTTGAACCGACAGTTCTTTCCCATTCTGCAAAACTTTTACTCCACTCTTTCCTTTCTTATCAACCACCATTGTCAAAGGTTCACCAAATAACTCCTGATTCAATGCTAAACGTGGGGTGATCATCCAATGAGTTTTTTTCTTAATCACATTCAATTGGATATTATTCCGTTCTTTAACATAAGCAGCCACTTCACGGAAAGTCCCCACCCATATATCATCTTCCTGCGCTTTCACCCGTCTGAAATGTTCCCACAATATATCCGGAGAAGTAAAAGCATCATAACCCACCGAAATGCCATGAATCATTGTGACGCCCCACTCGCCTGCAATGATAAGTTCTTTCACCCATTTATCCAGTGATTCAACTGTTGATTTTGATTTCTCCCCACCTATAGCATATTGCTTCGTACGTGTACCTATTCTATCTTTTGAAACAATCCGTAACACATCCTCATTATAAGAATTAAATGGATAACAAAAAGTCAGCGGTCTTTCACCTATTTCTGCCTGAAGAATACTATCATTCCGGTCAACTTCCACTTGTACTTCTTTCATACTCATATTTTTCAAATTGGCATGCGACCAACTATGACTGGATATTTCATGCCCTTTACTGGCCATTTCTTTCATTTGCGCCCAAGTCATACGTGTTTTACCTTGCTGTTCCGCAGCATTTCCTATCCCTTTTCCCCATATCCAAAAAGTTCCCTTGAAACCTACTTTTTCCATTTCTGGAAAAACAAGTGTATAGTGTTCTTCCAAACCGTCATCGAAAGTATAGCTGATAGCACATTTCTTATTATTCTTATAATCGGCCACATACACTTCGGAATCATGTTGCCGTACATACGGTGCCAGTGCCGGAACAACCTTAGCAACAGCTTCTATAGCAATGCCAGCCACAACCTTTCCACCATAAATATTCAGATGCGTATTGTCTATTTTTCCTTCAGGACAAAAATCATAAATCCCCGCAGGTACCCACATAAAGAGGCTTTTTGATTTTTCTACGCCCATATCTACCACTAGGTCATGCGTCAGTTTATTCAGATCAACAAAAGGCACGTCCATTTCTTCAGCTACCCGGCGAGGAGAATTCAGATACTCTCCATGTGTATCCACAAGCACATTTCCTTCCACCTCATAACTTCCTCTATGTTCCGTCACCCCTTCGGGAGGAAAATTTCTCCGTACAATGGAATTGAACAGTACAGGATAAGCCCCTTTTTCGCGCGTCTCTCTTACGAAACGACGCAGGTTATCATCGAATGTAGTGCCCGGATCGGTATGTAGTTTTTCGGAAGCTTTCTCATCATTATGACCGAACTGAATAAACACATAATCTCCCTTTTTCAGTTTGGCAAGCACTGTATCCCAACGCCCTTCATTAATGAAACTCAATGAACTCCGTCCATTCATGGCATGATTGTCCACTGCGACATCCTCTGTCAGAAAACAAGGAAGCATTTGTCCCCAACCACGTTCCAGGTTACCGTTCTTCAGGCTTTTGTTAGCCATGGTAGAATCACCTATCATAAAAATGGTGATAACATCTTTCTTTTCCGTCACAAAGGCAGAAAAAAGTAATATCGTACAAAGTGCAAACAGTAATTTTATTTTCAGATTCTTCATACTAAGAAAATTTTAGCAAAAACAGTTAAATTCATTAACATAATATATGGAGCTATATACAACTAGATGTACTATCGTACATAAAGTAACACATTTTCTATAATCCCGTATTAATCAACAAATAATACATTTAATAGATCATTAATCTAAAAAAGTATAATATAACGTGAGTTCGAAATAAAAACAAAAAATAGAAAGCTATCCATCATTAACAAAATTTATATCAATGGCGGGCTTCTTCTCAAAAAGCAGTATTCCATATTAGCCAATAAAGAATTTGCTATAAAGTTACTGAGTAAACAATGACTGTAGTGTCCTATTTACACAATGTTCTTCAGTTCATAATTTACCGTTTAAATAAAACTCTTTTTCTGATCTAAATCTTTTCAGCTATATTCAATAGTGGATTCTTCATGTTACTTTTGACCTTCGTAACAGGCTGAACACTGTTCAGAAAAAGATTATCAAACAAAGTCTATCCGATATACCCTTTATCTTCACATAGTTTTCCTTTTAATGTTTTCCACGAACTTATGCTGTTTCAATAGCTCACGATCATCTACGTTTCCAAAAGTGAACATAAAATCTGGATTTCATCTTTATTATTGATTATCAGATACAATTTGCATTCGAAGAACCATACCATGGAACACATTCTACCTTCCGTAATCCTTTCAAAAGTTTTATAAATCAGAACTTTTGATTCACGAAATACAGACAAAAGAATGAAGTCAACAAAACAAATAGCAGTTCATGTTCCAAGTAGTACTTTTTTGATGAAAATAGTCAGAAGAAACAGCACATTTTTTCCTATTTCACAAAACAGTTATAGAATAATTGACATGGAAACAAGTATTTCAAATGTTGCAGGCATACTCCTTGCTATAATGTTTAAAGAAGTAAAAAACACCGGAATGGAACAGGATCAGAATAACCATAATCTCAGTATTACTCATACGGTTGAAGTTATTACGATATTTGGTTTTCTTATCCTCAATCATATATTTTCCTGTTGCAACGAAAATTCCTGGCAAAAATCATCAGCCATACAATGAATTTCTGTAAGTTTAGTCTTTGGAAACATAGTGGTAATTGTTTAAATGTTATTATTTAGCAATTTATTGTTATATTCTAATAATCAAACAAATATATTAATACTTATTTCGCACTTACGTTAATATAGAAAGAAAAAACACTAAGCAACATTATAGTGCTTGATTTTAAATTAGATGTTTCCATTAATTAATCGTTTTTACTAATTCAATTGATACATTTCTATCTGATCAATCACTACTCCTTCATCAAGTGCTTTAATAGTTAAATAGTGTTTTTTCCTTTTTTTTACTGGAAGTACCACTCGCCTGATAGCCTGATTACGCAAAACGTTTTCTTTCCATTCCTCACTACGTCCCTGAGTTTCGTAAGAAACTGTCTGAGCATTCTTTTTATCTATCGAAACAGAAAAGCGTAACTGCCCTCCATGTATAGGATGATTTGGCAATAACCGGATTTCAACTTCTACAGAATCACTTGGACATTCGCCAAAATCAAAAGACAATTCTTTATTCTTTTCAAGCATTACAGCCTTTCCTTCATAACCAAGTCCCTCACAAGACACAGCATCACCAGCCGAATACTCCGCTCCATTCCATTTATATAAACCCGGAGAATGTTCTAACATGGGTGTTTCGACTGATGATCTGTCTACCGGCTCAAATACAGGCAATCTACGCGGCTGATGATCCATCATACGATGCCACTTACCATTATTATGTATACCTATATTATATATGCGGGTCAGCGAAACAATACTATCATAAGCAGCATCACTTTTATTCCAATTCATCTCCCCATGGCGGGCAAACTGTGCATAAAGCATTTTCTTATTCATTTCAAAACTAGCCTGCACCGGATATTTTATCAATTGAAAATAAGCATCCTGTCTGTCCAGTTGAACTTGTGAAGCCAATTTTTCTACTTTATCCGAAATAACTTGGTAATCTTCAAGACGCTTATTGATATACGACCTACTCCAAGGCATATCTTTCACAATACGGTATGCATTCGTATGGTATTCTTCTTCACGGGTATTTCCCATAAATTCCGGTTTACGGATATAAGACAAACGATAATGTTCCATCATAACCGGCAAGAGGTCTTCACCTATAGCTTTTCCAAATTCACGCTTCAAAAAATTACACAAATGGCCAGACACACCATTTTCGATAACCTGATCGATATTCCATGCCATATCCAAGAATAGCTCTGTCTGATACTCTATCGGCTTGATATCTCCCACATTTAATATCCATATCTTTTGTATGCCACGTTCATATGCCTCTTTCATCTGCTGATATAGTAAAGACGGACTAAACGTTCCTAACCAAAGGTAATCGTGTGGACGCCCCCAATATGAAGCATGATAATAAATTCCATTTCCGCCTTTACGAGTACGCTCTAATTCTGTCGGAAAATGCTTTATATAGCCATAATTATCATCACACCACATGAGTGTCACATCCTCAGGAACTTCCAGCCCGGCATGATAAATATCGAGCACTTCTTTATAAGGGATAAAAACTTGTGGAATAGCCTCAACATCTTTATTCACGTATTTTCGTAATAAGTCACGTTGATCTTTCAGCACACGTTCCAACACAGCTTTCTGTTCTTCCAGCGTTTTAGCACCTTGCATCTGTCCATCATGTACACCACGCATGCCAACTGTATATAAAATTTCTTGCCCCGAAACTTCCTTAAGACGTTCTTCCCAAAAATGACATACCGAACTACTATTTTTCACATAGTCATAATCACCTTTTCCTCTTCGACTCCACTCACCGGCAGTACTACAAGCCATAGGTTCACAATGAGACCCACCTATATAAATACCAAACTTTTCTGCAACTTCCCGATTTCCGGGAGTAAGGAAAAATGGAACCGAACATTCGTGCATAGCAGGCCAGTATGTATTAGCTCGCAGACGAAGCAGTAATTCAAAAATACGTTCATTTGTTTGTGGACCTATGCGTCCAGGCTTATACCATGGCTCATAATTCAAACTACTCCAAGGCATCAATCCCCAATCTTCATCATTAATAAAGATACCACGGTATTCTACCGAAGGAGATTGCACTATCTTATAATCGGCAGCCAAGTGAAAAGCCTCTTTCTTCTCAGGTGTTACATCTGCCCACCATTCCCAAGGAGATACTCCTATCAAACGGGACAATTCCATTATACCATAGGCAGTACCAGGTGAATCACTTCCTACAACTAACAACCTTCCACCCGGCAATACTGATATGAGAAATGCCTGATTCTTTCTCTTTAAATCTGATATATCCACTCCGGTAGAAGCTATTAAAGGACTTTTATCAACCGTACCTACGATAATTTCACCATGGTCAACACAAATAGTAGCAGACGCAGAAAATACAGCCTCATAATCACGTGCAAATAACTGTAAGGCAGTTTGTACCACCTTCTCTTCTGCATTATCACAAGCCACCGTTACCGGTTGGCCAAAACGAAGATTGAATTGCGCATTACAAATCTGCGTAACCACAAGAAACAATATGCCTAAAATACCTATCTTCATATATTGTATTATTTCAAAAGTAATAAATATCATCTATAGTCACAAAAGTATTGTCACTTCCATAGATTCTTTTTGTTTTATCCGTCCACACAGGTTTTATACCAGTTATTTCAACCAATAGCGTATAATTACCTTTCTCCATTTCCGGTGTCATAATACGAATTGACTTTTCTGGATATTTACTATAAAAATCCACCAACGAAGAATATACTGTGTCTTTCTTCGCATTCAACACACTCACCCGAGCATATCCACTATGACAGTTTGATTCCCCGACAATAGCGACATGTGTTCCTTTGAAAGGTACAACCAATACACTGCCTTTTGCATTTGAGACAAAACGCCCCCTGTTTTCAGTCCAGCCCATAGCAGGTTTTATATTTTCCATAGATATCTGCCTTCCTTTACGAAGTATATCCACCGGTTTCAAAGTATTAAAGTCCCAACACTGCCAATATTCAGGAATAGATAACTTTGTCTCGTTAACCTGCATCGGCATCCAAACATATGTAGCGGCTGATGCTTGATGAGGATATGACCACCTATCTCCCATAAACATAGGTATGATATCATCCCCCCGCTTCAAAGGGAAAACAAAAGTACTCTGAGAATTATAAGTCAAAGTTCCTTTTGGGCAGAATAAACCTTGTTTTGTCCAAGGTCCTTCTATTTTCAAAGCTGTGAAATAAAAGTTGTCATTCTTCTCCCAACTGGTCAGATTAGAATAAAGCATATAATAAATACCATCTTTCTTGAACATAGCAGGTGATTCACCTGAACCTTTCACATGCGCAACCTCCCTCTCTATCGATCGATAATCATCACTCAACCGATATATCGGTCCATGATGAATCAGCAAATATCCTTTGCCATCCGTATCTTGAAAAGTTCCCATATCCCAACGCTGAACGGGCTTTCCCTGATAAAGTAACGGTCCTTGCAACTGATATTCGCCATTAATAGTTTTACAGGTAGCATACCCGATATAAGGATCTTTGTATTCCATATCATCAGCATGCATAAACATTACAAACTCACCGGTAGAAGGACATTTCATTACTTTCACACGTTCACCTACACGATTAGGTCCTAATATGCCATCTGGTTGCACAGTCAGGACTACTCGCTCGAACTTCCAGTTAACCAAGTCATCCGAAGAGTAGCAGGAAAATCCCGAAAAAGCATTGCTCTCATCTGATTTCCACTCACCAAACAGATAGTACCTCCCCTTTTCTTCCACAATGCAAGCACCATGCGCATTAACAATATTGTCACGATCATCAAACCACGGCATGCCATTTCGAATAGCCTTCTCCACTTTTTGGGCAGAGCAATATATTTCCCCTCCTATTCCTCCAATGAGGAACCATACTAATAATATATATTTCATATACCTTATTAATTTCTTAAAAGATAAAAACTAATATCCATTCACGCCATTACACAAGTTGAAAAATCAAAAAGAATTACACCATCAACCTACTTTACCAAAGAATTTACTTCTGTTACAAAAAAAATGTATAAATAAGAGGGAATATAAGAACTCCCTCTTAAATTATATTGAAAAGGGATTTACTTACCTGTCATTTACTTTTCTGCTGCCATATCCGCAGTTGTAGGCCAATATGGATTCTGATAAATCGGCGAAGTTTCAATATTCTTACCATCAGAAGATGTTATTTGAAACTGATCGATACGAATTGGGTCAAGATAATGAGCCATTTTCCAGACAAAACCCTCATAAGCCAACTGGTTAACAGTTTTACGATATGGAAGCAAATATTCGCTATCGTTGGGTGAAGACACATTTGCTTTGTCAGTGCCATAAACAAGCGTAGTATTACCCTTTGAGTCATCATACCAACGTTCCATAGGAGTATTCCAAAGATGTATACCTTCGGGAACATAAGGCGTAACCGTCATCTGATCCATTGCTCTCCACCGACATAAGTCCATCCAGCGGAGACCTTCGGATATATACTCACAGCGACGTTCACGGCGAATATTATACAACGTTTTATCTGTCAAAATTTTCCCTGCCGAATAAGCTCCCCAATCATTCTCAGCTTCCTTATTCAAATCAGTAGCAGCAATAGTAGCATCAATATTATCACTAACTAAAGCACGGCGACGAAGAAGTTGCCAATATTCACGGGCTGTATTATCTAAAGTCTGATTACGTTCATAACTGGCTTCCATATAATTCAATAAGGCTTCAGAAGCACGATAGATAGGTATCCCTAAGAAACACTTGTTCTGAACCAGATATTTACTATCCCAAGCTCCACCTTTACGCAATGCATAACCGGTAGTATAAACATACTGCACGGCACCGTCCGTAATTTTCGGATAAGGCTCATTCAACCAGATATTAGTAAGTCCTGTAACACTCTCTATTAGCACATTCTTCTGCCCCGGTTCTTTCAGGAAAAGACTCAAACGACTATCACGATTGGTGCGTACATCAGCAATTGTCTTATCACCCATATAATAACCATCACCATCCGCATATGTACCGTGTGCATAAACCGGCAAGCCATCTGCCATCAGAAAGTTCTGTACAAAGCTACGAGTTACCCCGATCCCCCAATTACCTTCATCTGCTGCTAAAGCTACATCATGTCCGCTTCCCAATCCTTGCACATATTGTCGCCACATCAAAACCTCTTTTATACCCGACAAATCTTCCTGACCAAACATCGCAAAATAAGGATTCTCTGTGGTTGTAAGATCTTGCTTCACAATACCAGTGTTTTTAGTCAAACTCGATTTATACTTTTCAGCCACCTCTTTAGAAGCAGTCATAGCCTCTTCCAGAAACCAGTTGATTTCATTGTCAATGCTTCCACTCGGATACTGATAATTGGCATTATATTCTTTCGTTTTACCCGGCCATCCTTCACCGTTGGGGACAAACGCCGAACCTTTGAAATATTTTAACCAAGTAGCTTCGAACAATGCTACACGCGATTTAAGTAGTAAAGCCACATCACGATTAATACGTGTAGTTTGAAAATCTTTTCCATCCATCAAAGTCGCTGCCTTATCCAGGTCAGAAAGAATGAAACGTGCAACTTCATTACGCGGAGAACGTTTGGCTGCATCAGTCAGTATTTCCATGTTATCCGTTAATGGCTCGGTAACAATGGGATAATCACCAAATGCCTGATAACGTTTAAAATACTCTAAAGCACGTAATGTGTACATCTCACCAATATAATGGCGAATACTCTGTAGTTCACCCGTAATCGTATTTCCCGATCCGTTTAAATCTTCACCAAATCGTGGCAAAACACTGGCAAAAAAGAAGTTCAAATGATAGATAGTAGTGAAAGACCAGTCACCAGAAGCGTTAGGAACTTTCCACTCCCCGGTACAGAAATAACTGGGAGCATTTGGCGCAATCTGGTTATCTGTTCCCTGATCATTCGCATAAATGCCATAGGAATTACCGGAATTTCCAGGAAGGACACTGGAATAATACTTATCTGCATAAGCCTGTAAGTGTGAGGCATCCGTAAAAAAAGTCTCAGGTGCAAGTTGTGAAGTAGGTTCTCTATCAAGGAAATCATCACATGATACCATTCCCCCACTCAAAGCCGTAGCTATCAATGCTAAAAATATATTTCTTGTTTTCATGATTTATTATCTAATTAAAAGGTTAAACTTAAACCAAATGACCAGGTTGAAGATAAAGGATAAGCATTACCTCCCCACCCCCCAACACAAGTCTCAGGATCGAATATGGAAGATAAAGAGGTAAACGTTAACAAGTTCTCACCCGATACAAAAACACGACAATTAGAAATTCCCAATTCCCCTACCACAGACTGCGGTAACGAATATCCTAACTGTAAATTCTTCAGACGCATATATCCTGCATTCTGCATATAGCGACTTTGAATCTGCTGATTTTTTGCACCAAAGCTTGAACCACCGGAATCAGGTGAAGTGATAGGACGTGGATAATAAGAGTCCAAATTAACCGGTAATTCATAACCAGCCAATCCTATTGGCCGATCCCGGAAGTAATCGTTGTGTTGCTCTAGACCAATGGTATACCATTTAGAATAGCCACCCCGAACACCCCAGAAATAAGATGAGCTGCCCGGCCAGAAATCATGTTTCAAAACACCTTGCAGGAAGCAACGGAAATCAACCCCCTTATAATTGGCTGTCAAATCAATACCATAAAAATAATGAGGATTACTGTCACCCAAAATCTTTAAATCGCCATGATCATCCCATGTACTTGCACCCTTACTTATTTTGCCATCACCATTCAAATCCTTATACATGATGTCCCCTGCTGCCCACTGCGAACCAATGGCGTCTTGTCCGCCTTTAGGCAATGAAGCAATATGCTTATCCATCTCTTCCTGAGTTTTGGCAATGCCTACTGTTTCAAACCCCCAGATAAGTCCTGTCTTTTTACCAGCCATGTATGTACTGATAGAACCAGTCTTGTTACCGGGATAACTGTCAATATAGGTAACCTGATCTGAAAGTGACATAGTTACCCCATAATTCAATCCATTATTCAAACGATCCTTCCAGGAAAGGGAAACTTCCCAACCTCTGGTCTGAAGGTCACAATTGTTTGTATTAGGCACCTCAATACCCAATGTATTAGGCATCTGGTTAGCCGGTCCTACCATATTCTTAGTATAGCGGACAAAAAAATCAGCAGAACCTGTTAAACGATTATTAAGGGATCCCCAATCCAGACCGATATCCCATGTGCGAACAGTTTCCCACGTCAGTGCCTCACTAATCAAATTACCTACCGAAGCAGTATTAGGTTGCATACCATTCTGTATCCAGGAACCATTTGCAGCACCTAAAGACATCACACGATAAGTAGGATAATATGAGCTTGTATTCTGGTTACCCAACTGACCGTAAGAGAAGCGTAACTTCAGCAGATCAACAACACAGGTAGCCGGAGCGAAAAATTTCTCTTGTGCAATGTTCCATCCCGCCGAAAAAGAAGGGGATAGTTGCCAGCGATTGCCACGGCGAAAACGGGAAGTACCGTCATAACGCATATTAACCTCCAACAGATAACGGCCCATGAAATCATAATTTAAACGACCGAAAAAACCGGCTGTGGCCCATTCTCTTGAATAACCATTCACCATTGTCGTCTTCTCTTCACCTTTACCGCTCAATCCAGATGTCAGATCGAACTCCCAGAAATCTTCATCCTCTACATACAATCCGTATTTGGTAACGTCGAAATAATGCAGTTTGAACTCTTCTGCCTGGAAACCACCCATGATCTTGAAGTTATGCTTATCTGCGAAAGTATGAGTATACGAACTATAAACATTCAGATTCAGATAATTTTCTTTCTGATCGTTTTCTTTTAAACTCGAATCTTTGTTCGTCACTATTTTATCCCCCTTCGGATCATAATTGTAAGCAGGAAGTGTAGCCGCTTTAGTACTCATTTCATTAATACTATAATTGAATTCTACATTTGTAATCCAGTTTTTTACAGGCTCTATGATAAAGGCTGCCTGATGATAATGACGATCCGTCTGTTGAGTTCTTTGTCCACCTTCTGCCAACGCACGAGGATAGTCATGATTGAGATGACCGTTCTGGTCATAAATGGGCATATTCGGCCAGTTAGTACGTCCCAAATTATCGAAATAACTATCCGTAAGACTCGTTGGTCTACAAATATCATTGCGGGTAAAGCGAGTAGAATAGTTGAATTTCAACCACTTTGTCAATGTACCATTAATTTTTGCAGTAGCATTGAAACGCTGCAGATTTTCTTTTCCGAAGTTGAGAAGTCCTCCCTGATCCAGATAATTGAACGAAGCGTAATAAGCCATCTTTTCGCTACCACCTGTGACACTGATATTGTGTTCCTGAGAAAACACATGATCTTTATACATAGCATCCCAAATATCTGTATTAGCATATCCCTGAGTCCAACGGTCTTGCCAAGCAGTCTCACTTTTAGCATCCAATCCGACTTCTCCATTCGTAAACTTTCCATTCTGAAAATCAATCATCTTCTGCATCGTTTCATCCGAATATGAACCTTTGACACCACGATTGGCATCCGCATAGTTCATCATGACGGCAAACGAATAAGAGTCCATTGACTTCGGCATATTGATAGGACTGGAGACACGGAAGCTATTATTATAGTTAACAGATACTTTACCGACCTTTCCTCTCTTAGTAGTAACCAAAATTACACCGAACGGTGCACGCGAACCATAAATACTGGAAGCGGCAGCATCTTTCAAAACAGAAATATTTTCTATATCCTGCGGATTGACAGTATTAATATCGCCCACCATACCATCAATTAAAATCAATGGAGAGCTATTGGAGCCAGAACCGATAGTACCTGTACCACGAACAGATATACTCATATTCTTTTCCAACTGTCCGGAACTAGTGGTAATTTTCAACCCTGGTACTAAACCCTGCAAAGCCTGAGTTGCAGAAGTTACCGGACGCGATTCTATTTCTTTAGCAGTAGCAATGCCTACGGAACCGGTCAGGTTCACCTTCTTCTGCGTACCGAAACCTACTACTACAACTTCTTCCAGCATCTTAGTATCTTCTTTCAGGGTAACATCCAGAATTTTCCCTACTACAACCGGAAATTCCTGGGTTTTAAAACCAATATAAGAGATAACAAGCGTGGCACCCTGATTTACGGAAAGTGAAAAATTACCATTAATATCAGTAATAATTCCGTTTGAGGTTCCTTTCTCCTGAATACTGGCACCGATAACAGGTTCGCCCATTGCATCTTTCACCACACCTGAAACTTTGATTTGTTGTTGAACCACTTCCTGATTAGTCGCATAGGCCTCAGCCATCACTGTCAGCGGGCATCCGGTAATGAAACTGCTACAAAGTAACAAGGCTGCCAGTGCCTTCCGATTGTTCCTAAATGAATCTGATTTCATTGTTTTTCGTTTTTAATATGAATATAAGGTTAATAATCCCTGCGTTATTTTTTTGAAAAGATAACGATGCAAATATAAGATTGGCTTGCTGAAAAAGGAGAGACAAATAGGTCAAATAGAAGGGTAGATTGTTCATTGACCTATTTCTCTTGTTTCTTTGGCTTACCAGCCTATGATCTTCCCTTTCATTCCTCAATCTAATTTTATTCTTCCATAAGCCGAAACATTTCCAAGTTGCCCAAGCCGCACAATTTATAATAATCAAAAACATTATTACCGGACAAAGCAACAAGGTGCAACTAAGCTATATTGGGTACACGAGTCCCTATCTCCATAATCATACGAAGTGACATCAAAAGTCTGCAGGAACTAACCGATGAACTGGCTTACCAAATGAGACAAGGGAAATCGGTAAAGTTGGATGGAATAGGAAAGTTTGTTTCCTCAATGGCCTGTGTATAGACAAAGAATAGAAAATCAAATAACACCCGACAAAGTTCAAGAAGCATCGTAGTAGGTAACATCAACTTCAGAGTAGAGAAATCATTGATTCACAACAACAATTACAACTGTGATATGAAACGTTCACAACATAGATTCCGTCGTTCTTTACAGAAATATATACCGGAAAAATGTTTAGAACGGACAAAGCAATATCTTACCAGACATCCTCGTCTGACAGTCTGAAATTATATCCTGCTAACAGGATTTCACTCCACTACCTCCTCTGTAGAGCTAAAGAAATAGACAGAAAATCCGAAAAGTGGTATTACAAGTCCCGGACAAGATATACATAAGGTATATATACATAGACAAATTCGTCAAACAGCAGGGATAAATTGGGCAAAACACCTACTAAAAATAACAGTAACGCAAATTTATTGTATTTTTGTTGCAAAGACAAATTCATAACCAAACTGATTATGCAGCGACATTCATCCCTATTGATTCTATTGTTTTTGCTGTTTTTTACAACAAACGGCACGGCGCAGCCTTATATATTACAACACCTGAGTATAGAAGACGGACTATCGAATAATTATGTCCAGGACATCGAGCAAGATAAACGGGGATGTATCTGGATTGCAACCGTACTAGGACTAAATCGGTTCGACGGGCTTAAGTTCACAACTTACAAAAGTACTAATTCCAAATTGGGAAATGATGCGCTGAATACGCTACTCTACAACGAAGAAGAAGATGAATTATGGATAGGAAGTAACAGCGGATTGTATATACTTGATTGCTCTACAGAGCTATTCAAAAGGTGCATACCATCAGAAGACATTGTAATCAACAATGTCTCATACTTGGCTCCTGCTTCTGATGGAGGAATATGGATTGTTGCCCACACAGGTCAGATAGTACACTATAATAAAAAATATAAGAAATACACCTTATTATCAGATCGGATCAAAAGGGAACTAAAATCGCCAAACTGGTGCGCTTTCGATGACGGAGAAGGGCATCTGTACATAGGACACGCGCAAGGCGGATTGAGTATCATTAATTTGGAAAACAAAACAATTCGTAACCTCTCACATATACCAGAGGCCCCCAATAGTCTTCCCGGAAACAGCGTTTATACAATCTATAAAGACCGTCTGGAAAATATTTGGGTGGGCACAAATCAAGGACTCGGATTACTGAACCCAAAGACAGATGAGTTTACCATCTTCAAACACGAGTCTAATAATCCACATTCATTGATAGCCGATCATATATATGACATCAAGGAGATGGAAGACGGCAATTTATGGATTGCCAGTGACATCGGTGGAATCAGTATACTCGATTTGCATAACATCACTTTCAAATCTCCACAAAATGTGCAGTTCTATAACATCACAGCAACGATGAATAAATATGGGCTTTCATCAGGAAATATACGAAGCCTGTTGCAAGATAAATTTGGTAATATATGGATAGGTAATTATAGCAGTGGAGTGGACTTTATCAGCCATACTCAACCGATCTTTCACACACTTCCCTATACAACCAAAGGCAAAGATAAACACAAGAACAAACCAGTTTGGGGACTATTTCAGGATAGTGAAGGAAAGATATGGCTGGGTGGAGAAAATGAAGCAGTTGTATTTAAAGACAATAAACAACTGAAAAGTTTCGACATCACGAAATACTTATCCAGACCTTACGGGCAAGTATTTTCTCTTTCAGAATATAGTCCAGGCATTTTTCTACTTGGAATATACGATAACGGCCTGCTGAAGCTTGACACTAAAACTAATCGGATAGAGCGAATCAAACTTGACATGAACAACATAGATATTCTTTCCTTCTTCAAAGACATTGACGGAACAATATGGATAGGTGCCGAATACGGCATATACACCTATAAAGACGGAGTTATACGGAAAAAAGAAGATATAATCCGACAATTATCCGATAAATCCATATATGGCGTTTTACGCGACCGACAGGGAAAGCTTTGGATAGGTTCTTATGGTGGCCGAATAACGATATTTGACCAAGATTACAAAGCGATTACTCGATTAGATCACAACAATGGATTTAAAACCAATGGAATCAATTCTTTCTTTATGGACTCGCAAGGTGGTGTGTGGGTAGCAACCCGCAATGGAATTGGTTACATAAAAGATACCAATAAACCGGAAGAGTTTGAACTCTATGGTTACAGCTACGGGCTTGAAGATACTTTCGTACGCAGTATCCAGGAAGATTTACAAGGGAATATTTGGCTTAGTTCCAACAATGGTATTTCTTTATGGAATAAGCAAAAACAACAATTTGAAAACTATGATTATCGGGACGGGATACCGATGGGAAACTTCATAGAAGGTTCAGCCTGCTGTACAGCGGACGGTACTCTCTACTTCGCCTCACTGAATGGTGTCTGTTACTTTAATCCGCAAAGCCTGACTACGAACCGCCAAGTAGCCCCTGTACAAATTATGGAATGCAGGCATCTCAATAATCAAATAGAAAGTCGCCAGCCCGAAGCATTGATTCCAATCACAAACGGGCACATTGATTTACCATATGACCAAAATTCTTTCCGGATCACATTTTCCATATTGGATTATTCACAAAGTGGACAGGTAGAGTATGCATATCTGATAGAAGGTTTGGAGAAAACATGGACCAATACTTTAGGAGAGAGCCAAATTACATTCCGCAACATTTCTCCTGGTGAATATACCTTTAAGGTAAAGGCACGTTTGAGAAATCAGGAATGGGACGACAATCATGTGGCAACATTGAAAGTATATATCCATCCACCACTATGGTTGACATGGTATGCAAAAATTTTCTATATCCTGCTGGTATTGCTGGGCATCTACGGTTGGTTCCGTTTCTACAAACGTAAGTTACTGTTAGAAAGCTCACTCGAACTAGAAAAGAAGAAGAGCCTAAACGAACAGGAGCTCAATAACGAACGCATGAGCTTTTATACCAATATCACGCATGAGCTACGTACACCGCTGACGTTGATACTCGGCCCATTGGAGGATCTAATTAATGATCCAAAAATACCTGCTTTCTATGGTAATAAGATTAAAGTCATTCACAGCAGTGCACTACGATTGTTGAACCTTATCAATCAAATACTTGAATTCCGCAAGACAGAAACGCAAAACCGAAAACTAACCATAGTGAAAGGAGATCTGAGTCGCTTGGTGACAGAAATAGGATTGCGTTATAAAGAACTGAACAGAAATGAAAAAGTGAAATTTCACATCAATATTGCTGCAAAAGACGCAAAGATTTATTTTGATACCGATATCATTTCCACCATATTGAACAATCTGTTGAGTAATGCAATAAAATATACCTCAGAAGGAGAAATCAACCTACTCCTTCGTTCTACCGATGATGGAGGAAATCAATATACAGAAATCATCGTAAGCGATACCGGATATGGGATAGACGCTGAGGCACTTCCTCATATTTTTGACCGTTACTATCAGGCAAAGGGAAAACATCAGGCATCCGGTACAGGCATAGGACTTGCTTTAGTAAAGTCGCTTGCTGACCTACACGAAGGGACTCTCCAAGTGGAAAGTGAAATAGGCAAAGGAACAACCTTCACCTTCCGCCTTCTGACTGAAAATACATACCCCAATGCACTACACAAAGAGAAAAAAGAAACGTTCGCACAGGAAGAGATAGAAATCGTGGAAACGGTGAAAGAAGAAAAAGAAGAGGCTGATACCCGCCCTGTAGTACAAGTAGTGGAAGATAACGACGATATACGCGAATATATTGCCACTTCATTCAGCAACAACTACCGCATTTTGACAGCAACGAACGGTAAGGAGGGCTTAGAGCAAGCACAGAAATATATTCCAGACATCATCATCAGCGATATCATGATGCCGGAAATAGACGGTATCGAACTCTGCAAGCTGGTGAAGGAAGATATACGTACCAGCCATATCCCCGTTATTCTACTCACAGCTAAAGATTCCATTCAGGATAAAGAAGAAGGATACGAAAGTGGCGCAGACTCCTATCTAACCAAGCCTTTTAGTGCCAAACTGTTGAATAGCCGCGTGCACAATCTGCTGGAATCCCGCAAAAAGCTGGCACTTATAGTAGCTAATTGCGCCAAAGAGTTGAAACCAAAACAGCAAAAAGAAACTATCAAACTAAATAAGCTGGATGAAGAATTCCTGACCAAATTCACCACCATCGTAGAGGAGAATATAGACATGGAAAAGATGGACATGTCCTTTATGATAGAAAAAATGAACATGAGCCATTCCACACTCTACCGGAAGATCAAAAGCCTAACCGGAATGTCAGGCAATGAATTCATCCGGAAAATCAGACTGAAAAACAGTTTGCGGTTACTTATGGAAGAAGGGTATAATATTTCAGAAGCAGCCTATGCAAGCGGTTTCAATGACCTTGGATATTTCCGCTCCTGCTTCAGAGAGGAATATGGAATGACACCATCAGAATATATCAAACAAACAATACGTATGAAAGAGTAAATTCCCCCTTAATATGTTATATTATTTTCACAACCAAGAATCGTAAATGTACTATGAAGAAAAAAGAAACAGACAGTGATTCTATCTCAAAACTTAATCGGATAAATAAAGTCAAGCAGATCAATTATTTTGAAATTCCGCAAGTGCTCAACTTATTAGTTGACAAAACTTCAGATAACAAGGGTCAGAAAGCTCATCTTGATAATGTTCCCGAAACAGCCCACTACAACCACCTTGTCAACTGCAACTTGAGCTCGCAAATTGAAAATTAGTAAAGTCAAACTTGCGGCATTTAAAATCATGATTCTTATTTGCATATATGTAATTTATAAGTTACCTTGCAGTATAGAAGCCCCCACCTACAGAAATCGACAGGGCTGTAAGACTTATGAATGAATATTACGAAGAAAAAAGAAAGGAGCAAAAACGATGAATACAAAAACATTGGATCAAATAAAAAAAGACTATTATGGAGAAATAGAAACTCCAGAACGCGACCGGCTTGAAAGAGAACTTGAAGCATTGCGAATAGGTTTTAAGATACGTAATGCAAGAGAAAAGAAAGAAATGACACAAGCTCAGCTTGCCAGCAAAATAGATAAAAAGCGCACCTTCATTTCCAAAGTCGAAAACGATGGCGAAAATATCACGCTCAAAACATTGTTCGATATTGTAGAACGTGGTCTTGGCGGAAAACTCAAAATAGAAGTGATAGTATAAACTTGTTTTTAGTGAGTGTTGTCAAGTAATCATTTTGACATACCCACTAAAAACAAGTACACCTAACCAAGCAAATGCAAACAGTCATTCCGGGACGCACTTCCCGATCCTTTCATAATTCAAAAGGATAATTCAATCCAAGCGCGCTGCGTACCCTCTTTTTGGCAGCCCTTCCAAGCCACCAGGTACGTGCATTCATCTGTTTACGCACCTGTTCAGTCCGTTTAGGACTGGTGAGCGGAACTTCGTCCGCATAGCGGATACTTGCAATGAAGCAAGACAGATAAACTTCCTCATCCTCGCTACCTTCTTCGGTCAGCAACATCTTCATCATGCCTATAGGATGACCCTGCTTATGAAGGTTGACGCTGACACAAATCGGATATTTGTCCTTGTACTCAAACCCTTCCGGCAGCTGCATCCGGCAAACGACCACCGTATCGGCACCGCAACGGTACACTTCCCTGCCTCGGGTGAACATCCTGACATAACGGCCCGTATCCACCGCAAGCCCCTTGTCCAGCGGATTCTCTCCCAACGAAGCTTTCAATTCCTCATACACTCTGTCTCGACCCCATTTATTGAAATAAGGATACAGCAACAGACAGTTCTCGTCTTCAGAAACCAAGGATACCGCATACTGCCAAAACGTTCCTTTCCCCGTATAAAGAGTAAGAGGATAAGTCTCTTTTGACAACACTTTAAATCCTTCTGGTTTCGTCACCTCAATGCCATACAACTTTTCAACCTGAGAACTGTACAAGTCAAAAATACGTTTCTGACCCCATCCGCTTATACTGCAAAGCAGAACGACCAGCATAATAAAAGCCTGTTTCATAAGTATTATCTTTTCAGTTGATGTCTCAAAGTTCACAAAAGCAATTCTGACAACCAAGGAAGCGACTGTGCAAAAACTGTGCATTTTGTTTCGCCGCTATACTCAATGCAAAAAAGATTTCATTTTTCAAACAGCACCAGAGAACCTATCGGATCATATACAAATTTACCGCCCTTATGAGCAACGGCTACAGAATTAAAAGTTTTTCCTTTATATTCCCATTGTAACTCTATAAGTTCCATTCCTATTTTAAGTTCTTTAGTCAACTGCTGTTGAATCAGATCATATGTATCCTTCTGTCGCATGGAGCGCTCCTTTTCCCTACCCTCCTTCAGAGGTAGTATTTCGTAACGGGTTCCGGTTTCATCCAGATAAAACACTCCTTTCGTATCATCAGCAAACGTTCGTTTCAGATAATCATCCAACTGCTGCTGCGAGCTAATTTCACCCAGTTCTTTGTAACCCATCAGTTTTAGGTCTTTCATGCTTTTCTCTGCACATTCTTTCACAAATTCTAGTTGTTCCTTCCACGTCGATAACACCTTTCCCTCACAAGGATCCGTTATCGTTTTCTGAGCATTCAGATTACACACAGAAAACAAGAAACTCACCACCAATAAAAAACTTCTTACTTTCATCATAATAATACACTTTACTATTTTACACTATTGTTTTACATTTAAGTTTACAAAGTATTTTTATTAGTTGACAAGGCTTCAGCCAACAAGCTAATAAGCCCCCCAATACCCTATTTTATAAAGTACCGCCCGAAACGGCTCGCTACAAACGCCTTGTCAACTCGTCAACTGCAGATTAAGTTTGCGAATTGAAAATCGACGAAGTCAAGGTTGGATTAAGTTCATATCTCAAAGTTCACCAAATCAATTCAAATCATCAAGAAATCGAGCGTGCAAAAACGTGCAAACTCCGTAAATACACAATTTTTCTAATCAGAGAGAGTTAACAAGCACGCTTAACCACGCAGATGCAAGCAGTTCATTCCGGGCAATGCCGTTCGAACGTATCTCTGAACATACCTACAGGAAAGATGAAGTCAAGCGAACCGCGTATCTTATCCTTATCAGCCTGATCCAACCGACGGATGCGCGAGTCTATCCGTTTACGTAGCTTTTTGATCTTCTTTAGACTGGGAAGCGCCGGCGCTTCGTCCGAATAGCGCATGCTTCCGAGGAAACATTTCAGATAGTCGTCCGCATGTTTGCAGCCTTCTTCGGTCAGTACCATCTTCATGATGCCCGAAGCATGACCGCTCTTCCAGATAAGGATTCCAACATAAGCCGAATACTTTTCCTTGTATTCGAATCCTTTCGGCAGTTTTATCCTATAAACTGTCAGCGTATCGGCATTGCAACAGTCCACCAGTTCTCCTTGAGTAAATATTTTCACATAACGGGCCGTATCCAAAGGAATCGTAATATCCCACGTATCCATCCCCAACGAAGCCTTCAAGTCACTATATGCATTTCCTTTTATGCCCGGCCAATAATTGAAGAAGGGATACAGCAATAGACAATTCTTATCCTCGGAAACCAAAGAAACAGGATAAACAAAACCTCCATTTTCTCCCACATAAAATTGAATGGGATAAGAATCTTCAACCAACTCTTCGAATCCCTCAGGTCTCGTCACCTTAATGTCATACATCTTTTCAACCACATGGCTGTACACGTCAAAGACGTATTTCTGCCCCCATCCGCTTGCACTGCAAAGCAGAACGACCAGCATCACAAAAGCATGTCTCATAGGTATTATTTTTTAAGTTCGTGTCTCAAAATTCCGTAAAAAGCAAGGGATAAGCAACAAATCGACTGTGCAAAAACTGTGCATTTGGCGTTGAGCAGGAAGAAAAACTGTGCAAAAAGCTGTGCACGGAGTATGCAAGAGGCTTATAATGAGAGAATAAACTTATCCCACTCTTTGGCTTCCGAACCGTTTTGGAAAAACTTGGCACAAAGCCTCCGCCGAAGGGAACTGACGCCTTCGGGCGAAAGAAACAACAGAGCGGCAATCTCTTTGTTTTTAAACCGAGCCTTAATGAGCAGGCTGGCACGCCATTCTTTTTCCTTCAACTGCCCTAAGCGGCCCAGCTTTTGAGTAAAACCGTCGAAGGTGCCATCGAGCTGTTCGGCAAACCGGCCCCACTCGGCAGAAGTGACGGCCTGCCCGGTTGTCAACTTCTGCCTGAACAAGGCATAGATTTCCGACTGGGAAAACAGGTCCTGATCCAACAAACGCTTGTTTTGCTCCAATTCCACCTGCCGGTTCATGTGGGACAGAATGTCGATTTGCTGCTGCAGCTGCTCGCATTGCAAGCTGCTGCCCTGCAACTGAGTGTTCAGCTCTTGGATGCGGTTTTCCAACCGATGAATATGTTCGCGATTGTCTTCTACAAACTGCCGGCTGTTGCGATAGGCCTCGGCCTGCAACTGCTCGGCCACCTGCAGACGTAGGCGCATGACCTTGCGCCGATGCAGATAATAGAGCGTACCGCCACACACGAACAAGACAAACGCCACCATGATGGCAACATTCGTTTGACGCTGACGCAGGTTCTGAAGCTTCAAACGCTGGTTCTCCTGTTCGCGAAGCTGGTAATTGTAATGCGAATGAGCATTGCGGACTTCATCCGTTCTGGTTAACTTCAAGATAGAATCGCCCAACGATAATGCCTGATCGAGATGTCGGGCAGCAGAAACAGTTCTTCCCTGCGACAAAGCGATGGAAGCTAACCCCCTGTTAGCCCATTCCTGTACATACAATGTGCCACATGATAACAATTTGTTATAATACCATTGTGCTGAATCCAATTGACCTACTTTATGATAATAATCAGCTGCAATAGAGTAGATTCCACTCTGATTAATTTTCTCGACATTCTGCAAGGCTTGTTGTAAAGGGAAATAAGCAATTTCGTATTTCTTTTCTTTCGTATAATAGTATGCTAAAATACCTTGTATGACTCTTACCAAATCCTTTCTTTTCAACAAACAGGATAGTTTATAAGATGCCCGATAATAAAATACAGTACTGTCTTGCTGCTCCAAGTTCATAAACAGTCCTCCCAACTGACTATAACTATATACCATATTTACACTATCTTTCAGCACTTTAAAACATTCAAGGCTCTGTCTGTATGCATCCAAAGCCTCTAAATAAAGGTTCTGCTGTTTCAGCAAGGTTCCCATTTGCCAATAGATCTTGCTTTTCAAAACCATATCCTCATCCTCGCGCATTGCGTCGAGCGCCCGCTGAAAATAGTCCAACGCCTGCGGCGCATCGCCCAAGTCGCGATACACACGGCCGGCATAGTAGTAGGCTTCGGGCAGGTGGGGAAAACGTTTGTGCCGCTCGTAGTAGGTCACTACAGGCAGGATGGCGCTGTCCGACGTATGCACGATGTAGGCCTTGTCCTTCGCCTTGATGCAAAGCAGACGGTAGTACATGCGGACGTACAGCGGTTCGTCCGCCGTGTCGGCGGCATAGGAGGCCAACAAGGCACAGGCACTATCCGGCAGCACGGACGCCAGACTGTCCGCCGCAAGCAGCAGCGACGGATAGGGCTTGGGGCGGCAGGCGGACAGGCACAGCAGCATGCACAGGGCGGCAAACAGAACGGGCAGGCTTTTAAGCGACGTGCCCGGGTGTGTTTTTTCGATTGTATTCATATTCGTTTGTACGTATAAGGTCTGTATGCAAATATCCGACTTATCGACTACACACCCAAAACAATTTGTATCAAATACCTTCGATGACGTAACATCGCGTGTTAAAAATTCAGGTTTCACCCTTGCAACGGGTTGCAAAAGTTGCACAAATGTTACATCGGATTTGCACGTACGTTACATCAACCAGCATGCACGTTACATCATTCACTGTCGGGGCGCCCTGTTTGATAAAGTGCCGCCCGAAGCGGCCCGCTACAGTTGAGTTAGCATCAAAAAAGAATCATTTCATGTGCATCGCAACAATAATCGGATTGTCTTCTTCTTTTATATCTTTTGCCCAACCAAATTTATCCGGCTCAAGCTCATAAGGCTGTACGATACCATAAAGCATATCGCCGTGTGAGCCGTAAGGAACAAAGAACCTGAATACTCCATCGATATCATCTATCACCGGAGACTTGCCTGCTGCACTGCAAGCATAAACAGAACTTGCATCATCCTTGTTATAGAAAATCATACACGAATGATTCTGAAGGCTATAAGAAAAGACCAGATATTTAGATGTTTCATTGACACTGATCCATGCAGGGAAACCTTGTATGAACTCCATCACCCTGTCCAGACCCACATTTTCTTTTTCTATTGCATCAACATATCTTTTATGAGCATCCGACAGTGAGCCTTCCAATACAAAATCGACCTTCTCATCCAACCCTGTCACAGCATCCATCCGATAAAGCTTATTATCCAAAGGCGAAAGGAAGCTATTGAAATCCGTAAAAAGCTTAAATGATTCTGTGACTTCTTCCATCCGTATTTCCGGATTAAAGAAACAGAAAGGTTTCAATTCGCCAGTATGAATATTCCAAAACGCCAAATTAGGAGTCTTTCCATTTTCAGCATATTTCTTATTAGTTTTATAACCGCCATACAAAGCCACCCACGAGTCATCAACAACTTTCATCTTTTCAGTCCAATAATCTATTTTCACTTCCTGCTTCAATGAGCCATCGGCATTGTATATAAAAAGCTTATGTAATCCGCCATCGAAAAGATAAACATGCTGATGATACACATCAATATCATCTATATCAGTATATTCTCCCGGTCCGACTCCCTTATTGCCTATTTTTCTGATGAATTTACCCTGGCGGTTAAAACAAAACACAGAAGAAAATTCATCAAGAATATATATGTAATCATCAGAAACAACCAACTTTGCCAACTGCCCTATCAGCAGATCATTTTTTGTCTCCAAGGGGATATAGCTAACTGAATCCACTAAAGACGACAATTTCACTTCCTTCTTATCAGGTGAACCGATTTCGATAGTTACGACTCCGTCAGAACTGTTACTATTACTCTTTCCACAGGAAGACAAGACAAGCAATGACAATAACAAAATAAAAAGATTTTTCATGTGTATTATTTTTAGTTTATAGTTTATACTCCAAAAGTCAGCAAAAGCCTCCATACAGCCAAGAAAACGAGCGTGCAAAAACGTGCATTTTGCTTTAACAAGAAGAAAAATTAGGGAAAAGTACACAAAACAAGCTCTCATAAACCTTTTATGCTTTATTAGTTAAACCTACGTTTTTTGTTTTCATCCCTACAAACCACGGCAGAACAAATACCAATGCCACAACAGACGCAGTAAGCCCTGCCATAGTGGTGATGGCAAATGTATACCAGAATTTATTATCAATTCCATCCAGCAGAAAAGGAATGAGACCAAGCATGGTGGATAATACAGTAAGCATGACCGGTATTATCTTGTGATTGTATGCACACACATATGCCTTCACAGGACTGACACGAGACGTAGCTTGCACAAGATCGTACTGATGCAGGATGTATATGGCAGAATTGACTACCAGACCGCATAGCAACACAATAGCAGCCAGGCCTCCGGTTCCGAAGGGAATACCGGCAAACTGAAATGTAAGGAATACCGCTATCAGCGTCATCGGTATAAGCGACAGCAATATGGCAAGCGGACGCATCAGGCTTTCAAATAAAATAGCCATGAGCCAGTAAGTGATGACGATACACAGTGCAATCAGCCAGTATTGCTGCGACACAGTGGGAATCCCGCTCCATTCCGGACGCATGCAACGGAAACCCACAGGCAGGCGTTCGGACATTTGTCGGGTGACTTCCTCTACATACTTATTAATATATGAATAAGATCCAAGCACATTGAAAGCCACGCGCAACACATACTCCTGATTGCGTCGTGGTATCACGTTCTTTGCCTCACGCCGCTGTATGTCCATTACTTCGCTGAGCAAAATGTCGCTGTCGCCTACCTTGACATGCGAGTTCAACAGTTGCCACAGGTCATGAGTGTCGCGACGTGACGACACCAGAGTCACATCGGTACGTGTCTTGTCCCACCAGCCCAGGTCGCGTGTCTGCAATATATCGCCAACGGCCCGATATATCATTTCCGGATTGATACCGAGCATATGCATACGTTCCCAGTTATAGCGCACATAGTATTCATCCTCTTGGTTTTCGTATCCGGGAGTTTCGATGGTTATGTCTACAGCACGGGGATTTTGGGATAACAGGTCACACAAATCCTGTGCATAGCGGTAGAGACGGTCATAGTTGTAACCCGCCATCTCAATGCGGTTGCTGCGATATTGCAGGTTCAGCGAGTTGCTGAAACCGCGCTGGCTCACGCCATATGTACTCCAGTCGGCACCGCCAATACCAATCACACGCCCTATCACACGATTCTCTACCTGATAAGGAGCCGCCGTGCCAAGTGCTTCGGGCGTAAAACGAACCGTAATGATGGCTCCCCCACCGTTTACCGAGGTTTCAAAGCGAAGGATGGCCGGCTCTGCCGCAAGCATTTCTTCCAACAGCCGTACCTTTTCGTTCAGTTGTGTTGCCGTACCACCCAGCGGCATCTGTGCACGTATATACAGCTTCATTTCTTCTTCCTCGCGTGGCCACGATACCCCGCCCATAGACTTGGAGAAGACATACGCAGAATAGCCGAAGCCACCAAGATACAACAGTATAAACATACTGTAAAGAACTACACGCCAGCGTGGCCGCAACTGAGAAGGGAAAGAGATATAACGGGCATACATGCGGTTCCAACGTATGATGTACCGCCTTCTGCGTGTGCTTTTAGGTGTACAGCCGGCTGTTCTGAAATGCACGGCATCCACCAGCGCCGGCACAAAGGCAATGGCTACAAGCAGTGCCACTGTCAGGTTTATAATCACCACCCATGCGAAATCATACAGATCGTGCCTGAGATTATCCGGAGCGAAGAGAATCACCACCAAAGTTCCTATGGTCGTGAGCAACGCCGCCAATATGGCAAAGAAAGCTTTGCGGTCGCGATAGTAGGCATAATGGTCTATCATGACAATGGACGAGTCGATGACCAGTCCCAACGACACGGTGATACCGGCGATGGAGAATACGTGCAGCCGGAGATTGAATGCGTAATAGCAGACGGCTGCCATGGCCAGACACAGCACCAACGTTGCAGCCACTATGCTGACATAGCGCCATCCCGGGCGCACAAGGAACACGAACAGCAACAGTATGACCAGTGACATAAAGCTGCGCGTAATGAGACGATCCATCTCACCCTGCAGTTCCTCGGACGAATCGTGTTGAAGTTCCAGCTTCACACCTTCCTGCATGTGCGGTTGCATCTCATCGATTTGACTGCGCAATTCACGCGCCAACTTCGTAAGGTTGGCTTGTGCGTTGACGTATATATTCAGACTGACGGTTTCATGCCCATTTATACGGTAGTACGATGAAGGCTCATAATTTTTGTATTCATACCGGGCCAGGTCACCCATGTACACCACCTGCCCTCCGGTGCTCTTTATCGGCATCTGCTCCAACGGACGACGGAATTCGGCTGTGGCCAGGCGCAAGGTGACACGTGCACTGTCGCGCAAAACATCTCCCACAATCTCATTCCGACCGAAGAATGCTTTCAGCCCGTTTTCCATATCATCAGCCGAGAGGCCGCAGGCCTGCAGTAGAAGCGGGTCGTAGGTAATCTCCAGATACTGTCCCGTACCGCCCGAAATGTTCACCCCTCGCACGTCTTCGTTCCGCTGTAAGGCCGGAGCCACATGTTGGCGCACGTAATCCTGCAACTGCATGGCCGTAAGCGGACTGTTGACCGTATAGGACAACAGGTGTACCGTCTCCTCGCGCTGCCGCGAATAGTTCACGATATCTCCTCCCGACAGAGTAGGAGTGCTTACCCCCTCAGGCAAACGTCCACGTATCTGACGTAACAAAGAAGCTATCTCGAAACGTACGGCCGATACGTTAATATCAGGTTTCAAGGTCACCTTGACCCATCCGCTGCCGTAACGGGACTCAGATTCTACATTCTCCACACCCCGAACGGCCACCATCAGCCCCTCAATAGGGGCTGTCACTCCCTGTTCCACCACCTTGGCAGATTTGCCCTGCCAGCTATAATTAATCCAAAGGTCGCGCCCTTGACGGGGACGCGGCTTTGGCCCCACATCTATCAGCGGAGCGAGAGCGACACCTATGACCAGCAGAATACAGGCCGTAAGAAGTATGGAAAAGTTACTTGACTTCACTTGATTACATATTTTATTATAACAGATCCTATATCTTGATACTTGTTTACCTCCACCATCTTATGGATATACGACGAATCACACAACACCGAACTGCAATTGAATAACTAATAAATTTGACAAAACTCTCATTTTTCTTTTATTCCTAATCGGTTTATATTGTATGTTACAACATATCATTTTGCTCTTTCTATTTATATATTATTTTGTAAACCAGTGGCACAAAGAACAGGCTGACGAGTGTACCTACCGTCATACCCACGATGAGAGTGAGCGATAAAGGATATTGCAATGCGTTACCCATATCAGCACGCGACAGCAAGGGCAGAATGGCCAGAATGGTGGTGAGCGATGTCATGATGATAGGGCGCAGACGGCGGTGACCAGCACGGACTATCGCGGCAAGCGTAGGTGTGCCGCTTCGGCGCAGACGGTTGATGGTATCTACTTTGAGAATGGAGTCGTTGATGATAATACCCGACATCACCACAAGGCCTATCATAGACATTATGTTAAGCGACTCGCCAGTCAGCCACAGCACCACAAGTACTACGGCCACGTCCACCACCATCTCCGACAGGATGATGAGCGGCTGAACAAGACTCTCGAACTGGGCAGCTAAAATAAAGTATAACAAAGCCAAAGCTACGGTAAGGACAATAAACAATTCCTGCACTAATTTACGGCTGCTGAAATAGTCACCAAAGAAAGTTACCGATACCCCGTCCGTCCCGTTTTTACCATCCACGTTATGCTCTGCAAAACTTTTTGCCCAAGTCATGATATGGCGTACGGTTGCGTCGTCACAGTCCACATCCACTGGATAATAGTCGCCGTCCGATGCAGCGTACAAGCGTTTGAAATCCTCACCTTCCGCCGTCGCAACCAGCAGATGTAACGGTATGCGTACCCCATCCGGTGAAGTCAGCGACGATGCCATCACCTGGTCCCTATCCTTTGCACGGTCCCCAATTATCACCGGCACAATCTCGGCGCCATCGTTGATACTAAAGACCTGTCGGCGTCCCGTCTGTTCGCGCAAGGCAGACAACAGGTTGTCGTATGTCACACCATGAACAGCCATACGCTCCATCAAGGCATGATACTCTATCGTCAGATCCGAAGCAACAGGTTGTATGGTCACATCGGGAAAGGCTGCCCGTAACGAGTCGGTGAAAGCACGTGCCTGTGCCACTGTTGGCCGGCCGCCATTGGCATTCTGCAGATGTATACTCAAACGGCTGTTTTCGTCACCGAACACCATGTCCAGCAAACTACCCACAGGAGTAAAAGTTACTGTTGCACGCGGATAATGTTGTTGCAGATAATTCTCTATGGAACGTTGGGCCTGCAGCCTCCCTTCCTCCGTGTCGTAACGCAAGTAAGCCATAGCTTCCGAAGCCGTTATCTCGGGCGTATGTGCCAGCAGGAATGTCTGTGCCCCCACCATGGTGGTACTGGTGCGAAGTGTCGAATCGGCATGGATCAGCAAGTCTGCCAGACGACGGTCGTTTTCCTGCTCGGAAATACCGAGATTCCAATCAATGGACATCATGGTATCCTCGTGTGGCACATCGGGAAGCCGCTCCTTGCTCAAAGATTCAAACAGAAATACGGCACAGACCAAACACAACGCGAAGCCACCAAGCACCCAACGCGAGTGGCGCAGCGTGAAACCAAGCACAGACGAATAAGACGACATGAACAATTCCGGTTCTTTCGAAGCGTCAGTCATCAGCCGTTTGTAGAACAGGCGGAAGTAAACGGGGATTACCGTTACTGCAACCAGCAGAGAAGCAAACAAAGCTATGCTGACTGCCATGGCCTGGTCGTAAAACAACTCACCTGCCGTACCGCTTAAGAACACAAGCGGAACGAACACCGAGCATGTAGTCAGTACGGACGACAACATAGGCTGAAACACTTCCCTGGCACCCATTACCACAGCCTTGTCCAGCGGCTCGTAACACATACGCTGGCGTATATTGTCTATTACGATGATAGAATTATCCACAATCATGCCCACTCCGAGAATGAGTCCCGACAGACTGATGACATTGAGCGAGATGCCAAGAATATAAAACGAAAGAATCGTAAGGATGAGCGACAGGGGGATGGTAATGATGATAAGCAACGGCAAACGCACACTGCGCATGAATACAAACAACACGATGCACGCCAACGCAGCGCCAAGCAAAAGATTTGTCTGCAGGTTGTCCATCGAATATGTGAGCAGGCGTGTCTGGTCGCGTGTCAGATCGAATGAGAGATCGGGATGTCCGGCCCGTAGTTCTGCCAGCAATGCATCCATGTTGGCCTGCAAATCTTCCATCCGCGCCTCCGACTGCTTCACTACAGCCATGGTCACAGCACGCCGTCCGTCGTGCCGCACGATACCGCCTCCGGTAAGCATGCGCTGTTCCACATCGCACAATTCGCCAAGGTGCAACAGGCGGCCTTCGTGCGGCAGAATGATGTCTTTGATGTCATCCACAGTGAACAGGGCGGCATCGAAGTGTATGTTGTACCGGTATATACCGTCCACAATGCTGAGCGAAGACAAAGTTATGTTCCTCGCCTTTATGGCCTGCTCGATGTCGGCAGGTTGCAGTCCAAGCGCCTCCATGCGATCAGGGCGCGGCACAAGCACAATCTCCATGCCTGCCATTCCGCTTATATCCACCATGGCCGTCTGCGGCAGTTGCTCTATGCGCTTACGCAACACACTCCGGACAAACGACGAAAGCTGCATGAAACGCATGTCCGTAGCAGTGCTGTCTTTTAAGGACACGTCAAGATAAAAGGCAGGTATGTCCATGGCACTGGCCTTCACCACCTTGGGGCGTTCCATGTCTTTGGGCAGCCACGTCATGGCACGGTCTATCTTCTCGCCCACCTCAATAAACAGAAGGTCCATATCCGCTCCCGGCTCGAAAGTAAGCGTCACCGTGGCTGCATCCATGCGGCTTTCGCTACCGATGTCTTTCAGACCCGACACCTGTGACAATTGTCCGCGCAATATACTTGTGACATTGTTCTCTACCTGGCGCACAGAAGCACCCGGATAGGAAGCATGCACCGTGATCTGTGGTATATCGATGTCGGGCATGAGCGACACAGGAATATAACGTATAGAAAGGATGCCAAGCACAGCCAATGCGAGGACGCACATACTCACGGCTATGGGACGATGTATGAGGTGGGTCAACATAAACGTTTATTCTCTAATGTGCATTTTAAACAATAAAGGTAGTCCATTCTCAATGTCTTCTGTAGTCACGGTCCGTATTGAATGTTCCGCTATATAGTTCAGCCATTTGTTTTTGCTGTCTTCATCCATAAAGGAGAATGCCGCTGCATCCACATATGCATACAGCCAATTATCACATAAGGATACGACAATAAACGGATAATACAATTCCCGCTGATCCTTATTGACGCGGATATAGTCCCTTCTTCCTTTGTTGTCTATGAACGAAAAATAAGATCCTTTGGAATCCTGATAATATACAAACCAGCCATTATTCTTGCATGAATACACTTTTACATGGTTTACTATATTGTCCGTGGAAAGCAGAGCTTTGATAAATTTGTCTTGAGACAAAGACGATGTAGCAGAAATAAAGTCGGTTACAGCCTTCTCGTTCTGTATATTCATGCGTATGGCTGGAGTGATTCTGTTTTCCGACACTTTGTATATGATATCGCATAATGGATAAGTAAACATAGCTTCCGTCTGTGATACGTTCACAAAATTTCCTGCCACATATTCATGCGGTTCGGTATACGGGAAAGCGGTACCCGCAACAGCATTCCCTGCATTGTATATGACCAAACGATACACGGCATTAGGTCTGTAACCGGAAAAACCGCCTAACACGACTCCATTACCCAACACACAAAAACTTTGCGGGGCACCGTCAGGGAAACTTCTTTTATAAGTAAGCCTGCCTTTAAAGTCATAAGTCAAGATACATCCGGCTCCTTTGTCTTTAATGTATATGCTGTCTTCCGACATGTACATGCCACCAAAATCAATGTACTCATTAGGACCATGCCCCATTGCGCCTATTGTAGCAAGATAACACCCCTGCTCATCGAACAGACAGACTTGACGACCATCGGCTATCACTAACGTATCATTGTGAGAGGCTACTTGCGCGATTTGCCCAAGCATGTGGCTCTCGCTTTCACGCAAAGGCAAAATCACTACCGAATCCGTTTCTGTAGAAATGAAACATTCGTTTGACATCGTGTGTTCTTTAGGCCACTCGGTTATGGAATCCACGGTCTCTGCCACAATAGAAGCCTCAGCCGGCACTATCGTTGCATTCCGCTTATTTTGAGAACAACTCATAACGCAAGTAGCCAGAAGTAAGCAATAAACAAATTTTATATTCATATGATTAAAAAAGAAATTCTAACATGTTCAAAACTATTCCCTGATTCTCACAGGAGTATTGTCGGCAAGGTTCAGGTTACCGCTGGTGATTACAACGTCGCCCTCGTGCAGGGTCGTTTCCTTGCGGGCACAGCCTGTAATGGCATGACCGGTGATATTGGATGCCACTATGTCAACATAGGTCCATCGGGCGTGCCCGTTGTCGTACAGAAAAATGACGTTGTAACCGTCGCGTTCCACTACGGCATCCTTAGGCACAACAAACATGCGTGGAACCTTACGCTCCACCACTACGCGTACATTCATGCCATCCACAAAACCATTGTGTCCGGGAATCTGGGCCGTAACCTTGACAAGGCCTTTTTCGCTCACCGTGGGATTAACGCTGACGATATTACCTGCGACCATAAGGCTGTCATCCGTAAAAGGCGTTACCCGCACACGATGCCCCGTGGACACGATGGGCAGTTCAGCCTCCAGCACATTGAATTCCACGCCAAACGATCTATCGTCAATAATGTTGCAGAACTTCTCGGCACGCTGGTGCAGGTGTGCCTCCAGATCGGCTATGCGTCCGCTGACAGGTGCCGTCAGACGACAGTCGTTAAGGTTGCGGCGTGCCGTCTGCAACTGGTATTGGGCAGCATAATGTCCTGACGTAACCTCGGCACGGCGCAGAATGTCAGTCGGAACATCACTCCGTGGATTAAGATCGCTGTCCACGTCATACCCCAATTGCAGAAGTTTATCAGCCAGGTCAACACGTGTTTTCTCCAAATCGCGTTCGGCACGTTCCACTTCGCGCAAATAATCGGTCTCGTCCGTCACGGCAAGCAGCGTACCTTGTTCCACCCACTGCCCCTCACGCACAAGGATGGAGGTAACCAGATCGCTGTGACGCGGCACAAGCATGGATTTTACGGCAGCACGCAGACGTCCGTTGCACACCAGCTCACGGTTGAAGTCGGTAAGGCGAAGTGTCATGGTATCCACATAATTTTCGGTTTGCTCTGCCTGCATGCGCATGGCAGCATTTTCTTTGCTCTCCTTCCCCCCATTACACGACGCCAGAAGAAGTAGCGACAATATTGGAATCAGATTTCTGTTCATCTTACAAGTTGTTCAAAGTCGGTCGTTATTTCAATGTTTTTGATATAGTTCCACAGTGTACAGCGCTGTATATTATAATAGTTGTTCCAGTAGGTCTGTAACTGACTGATATATTGAGCACGCGCTGCCTCCTTTTCCTGAAGGGCAGTATTCAGTTCAGTCACACTGATACTGCCAGTCTCAAAGCGCTGTAGGCTGAGCGTATAACGTTCATCGGCAATCTCCTCGGCACGGGCAGCTTCGCGACACTGCTCGCTCTGCAGATTAAATTGCATCACCAAGCGTTTCAGTTCCTGCCGATAATTCAGGTCATCCTGCTCTATCTGAGTTTTCACCAAGTCGAGGTTTGCCTGAGCGATGCGAATACGTCCCTTGCTCATACCCCAGTCAAAGATCGGTAAAGAGAGCGATAGCCCCACTATTTCATTGTCCTGCAAGCGATTGTATGCCGCGCCAATGCGGTCGGCCGTATTGCGCAACCCCAGTTCGCTATGTAGCGAAACCTGTATGCCGCGCTGCGACTTGGCTTGTGCCAGGTTGCGTTGCGATTCTATAAGACTGAGTTTCTGCGTCATGGGGTGGGTAGAGGATAGCATGGCCCGCTGCATCACTTCGTTCTCGTCAAGCATAATATCCGGCACATTGTCGGGCACCAACAATTCCACCTCATCCCAACGCATAGCCTGCAGATAGGTGAACAGTTGGAAACGTGCATCGTCAAGCGTTAACTGATTACGTTTAAGGGCCACACGGGCATTGACAGCCGAGAGCTCTAATTGCAACAGCTCGTTTTTGGTCACTGTGCCAAGGGCAGAACGTCGTTGCAGCTGCTCGTACAGACGCCCCCGTTCCTCCGCCGTAGCAACAGCCTGCTTATAGTCCGACTGGGCAGTCAGCACCGAAAAGTAGAGGTTTGTAACCATAACAGCTATCCCCTGCAAAGCCTCCAGATACTGCCGTTTGGCACGTTCGTAAGCCACCGGTTCCGATTTACGACGCCATTTTAGTGAGTTGTATGTGCGTAGCGGCTGGTCGTAGGTAAGGCGAAGCGGCTGAGTATTGTATGTACGTTGGTCGTAAGTGAACTGGTCCAACCGATAGAGATACGACTGTAATGATACGGTACCACCCGTAGCCGCAATGTTCTGACTGACAGACAGCGTGAGCGAGTTAGTGAGCGAATTGTTCTCTACGTAATTGATACGTCCGTCCTCATAGTTGCGCACGCTGGTGATGGAGCGGTCATAGTTGAACAGCAAACCGCTCAGTGATGCCGACGGCAATAGCTCGGCACGATACGAACGATAGGTCCAATAACTGCCCAGAAAGGTGAAACGTGCCATCTGCGCATCAAGCGAGTGCTGCTGTGCCAAGTATATGGCATCGGACAAAGAAAGCAATCTGGAAGCACTTGCCGCACTGTGCAACCCAACCGCCAACAATATTAACAATAGCGTTTTCATGGTTAAACTCAATATCAAAGAGTGAACAACGTATATCACTTCGCATGATACATCACGATTGCATAGTCATAATCCTCTTCGGAAGGAACGCTGATATATTCTTGAATTTTGTTCTTCAATTTGCCATCATAACGCTCCATTTCAATCACTCCGATTAAAGCATCTCCTGTCGAAGACAAGATGTTTATTAACGGAAAAGTCTCTGCATCCTCGTTATACCGATACATACGCCTGAAGCATTCGTTACTATTTTTATCCACTACGACATACTCTAAATTAGAAAATGTCAGAAGCAGATAATTTTTGGTTTCAAATATATTGTTAAAGCCTACAAAATCGTCCATATGATCGGCATAAGTCATAATGCTGAAGTTGGTCATACCCTCCAGGTCAGAATCCGTTAAGACTTTCTTTGCGGTCTGGAATCTGAGAGCATGCTCTTTTGTACTCTTGATTACATCCGAAAATGGGAGAATGTAACGGATGTTACCTGCATAATCACTAAATGAATGCATGCCAACAGCCTCTTTTGTTCCATCCGTTTGGAGCGGTGTTTTTTCTACAACATCAACTTGGTTGGTTGAAGTATTCCAACGTGTATAGACTGCATTCTGATCATTAAAAATATAATTTGCCATAAAAAGAAGCCCCTTCTCCTCAAATACCGCATCCTCCACATTCGCGAGCGTTCCTTGAGGCGCTTCTTGCTCGGAAACAAAAGTACCATCCAAAGTATAGGTCATCATTGTATTTTTAAACGAATCCAACAGCCAAACAGTGTCATTGAAAACGACAAAAGTCGCTATGTTGATGTATTCGCCATGACCATGTCCCCGTTCTCCAATGAAACAGATGAAATCGCCGGATGTCCCATAACAGAACAACCTGTTATTATCCAGCATATAGAATTTGTCCTTATAACAAACAATCTTTCGGGGACCTGTCAATATCGCTTCAGAATTGCGTTTCAATGGCATTACTTCAATTTTATCCACAAACGACGACAGCGGTGCATTTTCTTCACTATAATTGTCATCAAACCCATTTATCACCATTTCATCGTATGCTCGTTCCTTGGCACAAGAGGTGATTAGAAAGAAGAGAGCTAAAGCAAGTATTTTTCTCATAATCAAAAATGTTTTTATAATAGTTTTATCTGCCGTGACGAAAGGTCAAAGAATAATCGTCAACATCATTCCAAAAAGTGTATGACTAATGTTTGGGCACTATTTCGTAAACGATGATATAGGGATTAGGGTTGTTGTAATCCACTTGCCCGACGTTCTGTCGAAACCTTTTCAGTTCTTCCGGATACTTCTTGTCAAAGTCGTTATTTTCATTCTTGCCACGAAACAAGTCGTGTATTGCCTTAGCCTCAGTGGCACAGATAATCAAGTCTTTAGTAGTGCCGATCACATTACCAAAAGCTGCTGGAAACAAATCCTTTACTCCATCACGCAAAGATATGCACAATGTCTTTTGAGCATTTTTGTCATACACCAAAGCATACTCCTGACCTTGCAACATAAAATAGACGAATAGATAACGTGCAGTCTCTTGCACACGCTGAAATCGTTTTACGTATTTTGCATCCAACTGCATTTGTTTTATGGGATCATTAACAGCAAACTTTTCTGATTCCGGATACGAAAGATCCCCTAAATCAATGTCGTAAGCTACGGAGAACTTTCCTTTAGTGCAACGATATATCCTGTAATCAGATTCGGCTATCATACTTACTTCATCGTTATTGTTTGAAAAGACAGCTACATCCTTGTTGTAACGGCTTTCCGCTTCAGGATTTATTTCTACATCTTCACCTACTATTTCCATCTGTTCATTCAACATGAAGAAATTGTACGAATGAGCAGGGTCTTCCGTATAATTACCCATGTATCCGATGTATCCCTGCGCTGTCTTTTCCATAGAACAGAATCTTTTAGGAACAGAAAGGGTTCTTAGAAGATTCTTTCCTTCCAGATCAAAAACCAGCAACTTTTGCCCTTCACGACTTAAAAGATACAGTTCCTGCTTCGCTTGGTCTATAAAGATGTCACTCAAATCGATATACTCATTGTATGCATGCCCTTTACGGTCTATTTCTGAAACGAGTTTTCCTTTGTCGTCCAAAATAAGGACCTTCATTTGAGTTTCATCCATGATGTAGTATAAAGACTTAAAGACCAATACTTTCCTTATATTCCCAACCATTATATCGGACTCTGGCTGAAAAATGGAATAAAGCTCAAGAAAATCTATTTGAGTTGGTGACACAGCATCATTTATATCTTTCAGTAAAATCTTACTCTGATTAGAGGGGGAAGTACAGGATGTCAGCGCAAGCACTATAAATATCAATAAATATATTGATCTATTCATATTCAGATAACCTGCTTTGGGATTCATAAATTGATTGTTTCTAATTAACTCAAATGACATAAAATGGATAGCAGTAAAAAGGCTTTTTACTAAATTAGTCGTGTTAATGATCTTCATATGTCTTAATTTTAGGTTTAATAGTTTCAAAGTTCTGAAAAGGCCTCCAAACAGCCAAGAAAATGAGCGTGCAAAAACGTGCATTTTGCTTCGCTGTGTGCAAAAAGTGTGCAAACAGCCGTCAAACAGCCTACAGCGACCTCACAAACTCGTCCCACGCCTGCGGAGAAGACTCGGGCAACGAGAACTTCACACTGAGGCGACGGCGGATACTGGTCACGGCCGTAGGAGTCAGATGGAGGAAAGCGGCTATCGACTTGATGGAGAAGTCGGCACGTATCAGCAGGCTGACGCGGAGCTCCTGGCGGCTGACACGAACAGGGCCTGTCGTCAGCTTGCGCAGGAAGCCGTCGAGCAACTGGTCGGCCTCGGTCTCCAACTGCTGCCAGTCGTCTTCGGTGACGGGCGCGGCTGTCGTTTCCTTCTTGCGGAAAAGCAGGCAGACATCCGAAGCGGAAAAGCGTTGTTTCATCAGACGGCGGCGCTGCTCTTCCTCTTCCAGACAGCGCAAGGTGTGTGCCAGCAGCTGTTTTTCGTCAGTCAGTTGCCGGCAACGGCTTTCGCTGTCGGTCAGCTGATGGGAAGCCGACTGCAGCTGTTCTTCCAGCTGGCTGATGCGACGGCGCGTATCTTCCTGGTACTGCCTGCTGTTACGATAGGCCTCGGCCTGCAACTGCTCAGCCACCTGCAGACGCAGACGCATGACCTTGCGCCGATGCAGATAATAGAGCGTACTGCCACATGCAAACAGAACAAACACCACCAGAATGGCGACATTCGTCTGACGCTGACGCAGGTTCTGAAGCTTCAAACGCTGGTTTTCCTGTTCACGGAGCTGGTAATTGTAATGTGAATGAGCGCTTCGGACCTCATCTGTTTTAGTCAACTTACGGATGGAATCGCCCAACAATAATGCCTGATAAAGATACCGGGCAGCAGAAATCGTTTTTCCTTCAGCCAACGTGATTTCAGCTAAGCCCCGAGCTGCTTCTTCTTTAGCATACAAATTCCCGACATCTTGCAATTGCTCCATGTACCATACTGCAGAATCTATCTGTCCAACTTCATAATAATATCGGGCTGCAATGCTATAAGTTCCACTCCGACTATTTTTTGAAACATCCTGCAAAGCGATTTGCAACGAACGATGAGCAGCTTCATAATTTCCTTTTTGCATATAAAGACGGGTCATCAAAGCCTGTACCCCATTTCCTAAATGTTTCTTTCCCAACAAGAGACTTAACTGATAGGCACGCTGATAGTAATATAAAGCGCTGTCCCGCTGCTCCAGAAACATAAATATCTGACCGATGTCCCTGTTACTATATATCATGCCCAAGCTGTCTCCCATAAGTTCCGAACAGTGTAAGCTTTGCCTGTACGCATCCAATGCTTCAGGGTTAAGATTCTGTCCTTTGAACAACGTCCCCATCTGTGAAAGGACCAGTTTTTTCACCGTCATATTCACCCGATCCTCATCCTCGCGCATCACGTCGAGTGCCCGCTGAAAATAGGCCAACGCCTGTGGCGCATCGCCCAAGTCGCTATACACGCGGCCGGCATAGTAATAGGCTTCGGGCAGGTGGGGAAGGCGTTTGTGCTGCTCGTAGTAAGCCACTACAGGCAGAATGGCACTGTCCGACGTATGCACGATGTAGGCCTTGTCCTTCGCCTTGATGCAAAGCAGGCGGTAGTACATGCGGACGTACAGCGGTTCGTCCGCCGTGTCGGCAGCATAGGAGGCAAGCAGGGCACAGGCACTATCCGGCAGCACGGACGCCAGACTGTCCGCCGCAAGCAGCAGCGACGGATAGGGCTTGGGGCGGCAGGCGGACAGACACAGCAGCACGCACAGGGCGGCAAACAGAACGGGCAGGCTTTTAAGCGACGTGCCCGAGTGTGTTTTTTCGATTGTATTCATATTCATTTGTACGTATAAGGTCTGTATGCAAATATCCGACTTATCGACTACACACCCAAAACAATTTGTATCAAATACCTTCGATGACGTAACATCGCGTGTTAAAAATTCAGGTTTCACCCGTGTAACGGGTTGCAAAAGTTGCACAAATGTTACATCGGATTTGCACGTACGTTACATAAACTTGCACGTACGTTACATCCTTCACCACATCAACCTGTTTATCAACAGATTAACAAATACCCATCGAACAGGCTTAAATCCCGAAGAAATAGAAAAATCCGGAAAGGTGAAAGCAAGAGGTGAAACTTCCGTGAAACCGGATGTTTCATCCTATCTACCTGACAGCCAAGATCCTGAAAGCTAAGTGAAGGCGTGAAGGCAATTTCCCTCTTTCCCACTCTTCATCCGTGTAAATCCGCCTCATCAGTGTAGTCCGCGTATCCATCCTTCACCCACAAAGTAGCACTTTTCATTCCTAACCACCCACTTTAGCCGCGTAACATCCATAGTTAGCAGCCTCAACAAGCAATGTCCGGCCAAACGACAAGCAATCCCGCCGCATATTGCAAGCAATGCCGCCGGGTTTTGCCCACAAAGCCCACGAGTATGACTCACAAACCTGCCAAGTATTGCCTGCAATCCCCACGAGTATTGCTTGCATGGCTCACGAGCCGTGCAAGTGTTGCTCGCGAGCCGTGCAAGCGTCTCTCAAGAGCGATGCAAGTATGGCCAGGTATAGTCAAGAAATCATCTAATCCTTATCGCTACACAATTTATAAACTTCGCATGCAGTCATCAGGAAAGCACCCGGTCCATAAAGTTCCGTCATATCGCGAGTCACTTTCTTAGGATCGGCCCCAATGGGCTGTACCCAGCACAACTTCCCATCCGGATCTACAGCCTCAGCCAAAGCCTGCCAGCCTTTTTTGACTATAGGCAGAAAATCGGCAGCCGGTAAATAGCCGTGGTTGATGCCATAGGCCAAACCATAAACGATGAAACCTGTCGAACTGGTTTCGGGCGAAGGATAGCTGTCGGGATCGAGCAGACTGGCATGCCAATATCCGTCCTTTCCCTGAAGTCCGGCCAAACGGGTGGCAAACTCTGTGAACAGCGCCTCGTAGAAGGGACGGAATTCAGTATCAGCCTCGGGCAGCGTTTTCAGTATTTCGGCCAGACCGGCAATTACCCAACCGTTGCCTCTGCCCCAAAACACCTTTTTGCCATTGGCCTCGCGCTGGTCGAAGTAACGGCTGTCCCGATAAAACATTTTCTCTTCCTTGTCATACAGATGATTGTAGGTAGCCTTAAACTCGGCATCCATGAAATGCATGTATTTGCGATTGCCGGTCAGACGGTACAGGCGGGTGTACACTGCAGGAGCCATAAACAAAGCATCGCACCACGTCCAGCGTTCCAGACGAAGCTGGGGTACACGGAAATCGACACTACCGTTCGAAGGATGATTCACCACCCACTCCGTACGTGCCAGCGTAGGTTCAAGCATATTTTTATCCCTAAATTTCTCGTACAGGTCGATGTAGGTCTGAGCTACACAGAAGTCATCGGCATGATACATCCGGTTGCCCAATTGCCAACGCTGCCCGGAGAAAGTTTTCTTCATCCATTTATAATAGGTAGAATCGCCCGACAGTTCTGCCCAATCGCATAGCCCCATATACCATGCACCTGCCACCCAGCCACGCTGGTCTTTCGCCCCATGCGAAGTGTTAGGAAACTCCTTGATTTGCCAGTCGGCTACTTTCTTGCCCAAAGTTTTCACGGCCTGACAGCTCCAGAACTCCTCGGACTGAGCCACGGAAACCGTAGCTTTATTATTGACCATGTTTCCTTCTGCATAAGCAGAGATCACACCTGCGGACAAACACAATGCCGCACCATACAATTTAATCCATGTTTTCATGATACAAAAAAATCGTTTATCTAAAAATACATTATTTTAGTTTCGTAAATGCTCAACTAATTAGCAGCCAAGGCTTCGGTCAGCAAATCTGCAAGAAGCGGAATGCCCTGTTGGATAAGCACATTATTAATTAACCTGAACAAAAATAGTGATTTATGCATATACTTTGCACCAACAGCCCCAATTATCCACTAGAAAAGCTGAATTAAATCTGCCCTCAAAACATGCCGATTCACTTTTAATGATTATTTTTGCATCCGGATAAAACCTTTATGGCCTCAGGCTGTTAATAAAAAAATGAAGAATGAAGAACAAGAAAATGAAAAATGAAGAATGAGGAATGAAGAATTAGTTATCATTTACCATTAATCATTCATCATTAACCATTCATCATTCACCATTAACCACTTACCATTATTCTATTAATAATATGGCGAACAAAAAGAATGCGCTTGTCATCATGGTTATAGCACTGCTGGTGCTGCTGGTAGGAGTAACTATCCTGCTGTTTACAGAGAAAAAGACCAATAGCGAACTCGTACAGGAATTCCAGCTGGAAAAGGAAGACCTGGAAAACGAATACACCCGATTTGCACAGCAATACGACGAACTGAAGCTGACCGTCTCGAACGACTCGCTGGCTTACCTGCTGGAACAGGAACAGCTGAAGACACAACGGCTGCTGGAAGAACTGCGCACCGTAAAGAGCAGCAACGCCAGCGAAATACGCCGGTTGAAAAAAGAACTGGCTACCCTGCGCAAAGTCATGATAGGCTACATCAACCAGATTGACTCACTGAACCGCCTCACGGCTCACCAGAAAGAAGTGATAGCCGAGGTGACGCAGAAGTATCATGCCGCCTCGCAGCAGATCAGCAGCCTGTCGGAAGAAAAGAAAAACCTGAACGAGAAGGTGACCCTTGCCGCCCAGCTGGACGCAACCGGCATCACCCTCGAAGCCCAGAACAAGCGTGGAAAGAAGGCACGGAAGATAAAAGATGCCGTAAAACTGAAAATAGACTTCACCATCGCCAAGAACATCACGGCCGAAACGGGCGAACGGACCCTGTACGTACGCATTGCCAAGCCTGACAACTCCGTGCTGACACAAAATTCATCGGACACCTTCACTTACGAAAACCGCCAGCTGCCCTACTCCATCAAGAAATACATCGAATACAACGGAGAGGAACAGAACGTGACCGTCTACTGGAATGTGGAAGAATACCTCTACGCAGGTACTTATCAGGTCTACATCTTCACCGACGGCACCATGATAGGGTCGAAGGAATTTACGTTGAAGTAAGAAGTTGAAAGGGGGAGAGAAGTTAAAAGCCGATAGATTTCAGAACAGAAAACTTCGCCCTTACTCCCCTCCTCCCCCAGCCTTAAGCCTTAAACTCTCAACCTTAAACCATACCCCATCCCCCTCATTCCGTATTAAAAAGTTTAAAGTATTTTGCCGTATCGGCGAAAGCATATACATTCGCATTATTGCCTATGCAATAATTGTTTTTATAAAGAACTCATTTCATTACTTACACTAACGTATGCAGACTATGAAAAAAGTCTTATGTATCATCTATTTGGCCCTCCTTGCCTTTCCCATGAGCGCACAGCGTGTCCTCAGCCTGGATAGTTGTCGTGCATTGGCCATCGCCAACAACAAAGAATTGCTGATAAGCCAGGAAAAAATCAATGCCGCGCACTACCAGAAGAAAGAGGCATTCACCAACTACCTTCCCAAGCTGTCGGCAACAGGCGGATATATGCGCAACCAGAAAGAATTCTCCCTGCTGAGCGATGCACAGAAAGGCGCACTCGGATCGGTAGGTACACAGGTCAGCGGCGCCATGCAGAGCGGCATACAGGGATTGCTGACACAGCACCCCGAACTGATACAGAATCCGCAATTCATGGCATTGCTGCAAGCATTGGGAAGTGCCGACATCGCCACCCCGCTCAACAATCTGGGCAACGCGCTCGTTGACGCCTTCCGCACCGACACCCGCAACATGTATGGCGGAGCACTGACCCTGACACAGCCCCTCTATATGGGTGGAAAGATACGAGCCTACAACAAGATTACCCGATATGCCGAAGAGCTGGCACGCCAGCAACACAACAGCGGCATGCAGGACGTCATACTGAGCACCGACCAGGCCTACTGGCAGGTGGTGTCGCTGGCCAACAAGAAAAGGCTGGCCGAAAGCTACCTGCAACTGTTGCAGAAGCTGGACGGCGACATGCAGAAGATGATAGCCGAAGGAGTGGCTACCAAAGCCGACGGACTGTCGGTAAAGGTAAAGGTGAACGAAGCCGAAATGACCATGACCAAAGTAGACGACGGACTGAGCCTGGCACGCATGCTGCTGTGTCAGTTGTGCGGTCTGGACTTGAGCAGCCCCATCACCCTGGCCGACGAACAGGAAGAAAACCTGCCCCTATCCTCCATAGCTGCCAACGGAATCGACCTGGAGCAGGTGTACAGTCTGCGCCCCGAAGTACGCAGTCTGGAGCTTGCGGCAGAGATATACAAGCAGAAGGTAAACGTAGAACGCTCGGCCTACATGCCCTCCATCGCTCTGATGGGAAACTACATCGCTACCAATCCGTCCGTCTTCAACAGCTTTGAAAAGAAGTTCAAAGGCATGTGGAACGTAGGCGTAGTCGTATCGATGCCGATATGGCACTGGGGTGAAGGCATCTACAAAGTGAAAGCTGCCAAGGCGGAAGCCCGCATCGCCCGCTACCAACTGGAAGAAGCCAAGGAGAAGATAGAACTGCAAGTCAGCCAGTCGGCCTTCAAAGTGCGCGAAGCGACCAAAAAGCTGGCCATGGCCGAGAAGAACCTGGAAAAAGCCAACGAAAACCTGCGTTACGCCAATCTGGGCTTTGAAGAAGGAGTAATACCCGCCAGTAACGTGCTCGAAGCACACACGGCATGGCTTTCGGCACAGTCGGAAAAGATTGACGCACAAATCGACGTGAAGCTGACCGAAATCTATCTGAAGAAGGCGACGGGAGTGTTGCAGTAAGGGGAGCCTCACCCCCTCCCCCCCTCTCCCAAGGAGAGGGGGGGAGGGAATGAATACTTAAGAACTCAAAAACTCAAAAACTCATAAACTCATAAACTTAAAAACTTAAGAACTTAAATCCCCCTCGTCAACTTGTCAACTTGTCAACTTGTCAACTTGTCAACTAAAAAATAGAAACTAGAAACTAAAAAACTCATAAACTAAAATGGATACAAAATCACAAAACAGCAATATGCTGTTGGCATTCCTCACGCTGACCGGAGTGATTGCCATTGTTGCCGTCATTGGCTTCTTTATGCTGCGCAAAGGTCCTGAAATCGTACAGGGACAGGCAGAAGTAACCGAATACCGCGTGTCGAGCAAGGTACCCGGACGTATCCTGGAATTCCGTGTCAAGGAAGGACAAACCGTCCGTGCAGGAGACACACTGGCCATACTCGAAGCACCCGACGTGCAGGCCAAACTGGAACAGGCACGTGCTGCCGAAGCTGCCGCACAGGCACAGAACGAAAAGGCGCTGAAAGGTGCCCGCCAGGAACAGATTCAGGCTGCCTACGAAATGTGGCAGAAGGCACAGGCAGGAGTGACCATCGCCGAGAAGTCGTACAAACGCATCAAGAACCTGTACGACCAAGGAGTGGTGTCGGCACAGAAGCTGGACGAAATCACTGCCCAGAGAGACGCTGCACTGGCTACCGAAAAGGCTGCCAAGGCACAATACACCATGGCCAAGAACGGTGCCGAACGTGAGGACAAGGCTGCCGCCGCCGCACTGGTGAATCGAGCTAAAGGAGCCGTAGCCGAAGTGGAATCGTACATCAACGAAACGTACCTCATCGCACAAAAGGACGGAGAGGTGTCTGAAATCTTCCCTAAACAGGGCGAACTGGTAGGTACCGGCGCACCCATCATGAACGTTGCCGTAATGGACGACATGTGGGTAACCTTCAACGTACGCGAAGACTTGCTGCAAAGCCTGACCGTGGGTACGGAGTTCGAAGCCTTTGTACCTGCACTGGACAAAAACATCCGACTGAAAGTGAACTACATGAAGGACCTGGGTACGTATGCTGCCTGGAAAGCTACCAAGACAACCGGACAGTTCGACCTGAAAACCTTCGAAGTAAGAGCCCTGCCGACCGACAAGGTGGAAGGTCTGCGACCGGGCATGAGTGTGATACTGGATAGAGAATAACGACGATGATCAACAGCCAGTCCAAACATAAAGCCCTGTTGGCCGTGATGAAGCGCGAATGTCGCCGCCTCGTCGCACGGCCGCTGTACCTGTTCTGCATGGTAGTGGCACCGCTGTTCTGCTACGTGTTCTTCACCACGCTGATGGACTCGGGTCTGCCCATCAATCTGCCCGCCGGTGTCGTGGACCAGGACATGAGCAGCACCTCGCGCCAGCTGGTACGCAATCTGGACGCTTTCGAGCAGACGGCCATCGTGGCCCACTATCCTACCTTCAACGAAGCACGGACAGCCATGCAGCGGGGCGAGATCTACGGATTCTACTACATACCCGAAGGACTGTCGGCCAAGGCACAGGCGCAACGCCAGCCCAAAGTGTCGTTCTACACCAACAACACCATGCTGATAGCCGGCTCCCTGCTGTTCAGAGACATGAAGATGATGAGCGAGCTGGCATCGGGCGCCGCCGCACGCACCGCCCTCTATGCCAAAGGTGCTACCGAAGACCAGGCTATGGCCTTCCTGCAACCCATCGTCATCGACACGCATCCGCTGAACAATCCCTGGCTGAACTACTCCGTCTACCTGTGCAACACGTTTGCACCGGGAGTGCTGATGCTGCTCATCTTCATGGTGACTGTCTACTCCATCGGTGTGGAGATAAAGGACCGTACCGCCCGCGAATGGCTGCACATGGGCAACAACTCCATCTGGATTTCACTGGCGGGGAAGTTGCTTCCGCATACAGCCATCTTCTTCCTGATGGGTATATTATATAATGTATACCTCTACGGATTTCTGCACTTCCCGTGCAACAACGGCATCCTGCCCATGCTGCTGGCTACCCTCTGCCTGGTACTGGCATCGCAAGGCATGGGCATCCTGATGATAGGCACACTGCCTACCCTCCGCTTAGGGCTGAGCTTTGCCTCGCTGTGGGGAGTGCTTTCGTTCTCGATGTGCGGTCTATCGTTCCCGGCCATGGCCATGCACCCTACGCTACAGGCACTGGCCAACCTGTTCCCGCTGCGCCACTACTTCCTGATCTACGTAGACCAGGCACTGAACGGTTACCCCATGATCTATTCGTGGACTAACTACGTGGCACTGCTCATTTTCATGATGCTGCCCTTCCTGATAGCCCACCGGCTGAAGGCTGCATTGATTTACTATAAATACATTCCCTGATGAAACAGCTGACGTTCAAACAAAGAGTCGTACAAGGCATTTACGACATGTTCTATATATGGAAACAGGAGTTCCGCACGACCTTCCGCGATCAGGGCGTGCTCATCTTCTTCATACTGGTGCCGCTGGTGTATCCGCTGATATATGCCTTTATCTATACCAACGAAACCATACGCGAGGTACCTGCCGTAGCAGTGGACAACTCGCGCTCGTCGCTGAGCCGCGAATACCTGCGCAAGGTAGACGCTACCCCCGACGTGAACATCGTGACCTACTGCGCCGACATGGAAGAAGCCAAACTGATGATGAAGGACCGCAAGGCATACGGCGTGATCTACATCCCCGCCGACTTCAGCGACAACATCGCACGGGGCAAGCAGACACAGGTCAGCCTGTACTGCGACATGAGCGGACTGCTGTACTACAAAGCCCTGCTGCTGGCCAACACCAACGTATCACTGGCTATGAACGCCGACATCAAGGTAGAACGTGCCGGCAACAGCACCGAACGTCAGGACGAAATCACCGCTTATCCCATCGAGTACGAGGACGTGGCACTGTATAACCCGACCAACGGCTTTGCTGCCTTCCTGATTCCGGTAGTGCTGATGCTGATTATCCAACAGACACTGCTGCTGGGCATCGGACTGTCCGCCGGAACAGCACGCGAGCACAACCAGTTCCGCGACCTGGTTCCCATCAACCGCCACTACAACGGTACACTGCGCATCGTCATGGGCAAGGGGCTGAGCTACTTCATGGTCTACTCGCTGGTGTCGGTCTACATCCTCTGTGTGGTACCCTGGATTTTCAAACTGAACCGTATCGCCATACCGGGCGAACTGGCCCTGTTCATCCTGCCCTACCTGGCTGCCTGCATCTTCTTCTCGATGACGGCATCCATCGCCATCCGCAATCGCGAGACGTGTATGCTGCTGTTTGTCTTTACCTCCGTGCCGCTGCTGTTCCTTTCGGGCATCTCGTGGCCGGCGGCTGCCATTCCTCCGTTCTGGAAGTACTTTTCGTACATCTTCCCGTCGACGTTCGGCATCAACGGCTATGTACGCATCAACAGCATGGGGGCGACACTGAACGAGGTGGCTTTCGAATACCGTGCCTTGTGGTTGCAGGCGGGTTTCTATTTCATCACCGCCTGCCTGGTATATCGCCGGCAGATTATCCTGAGCCGCAGACACATGATAGAGGCTTACAAAAAGATGAGACAAAAGCGAGGCCTGTAATGCTTTTCCGGGATTTCAGTTACTTTAACTATCCATACAACCGAAATCTCGGAAACATTCGTACTTTTGTCAAAAACAACATCTTATGAAACACACTCTTATTTCTATCGCATGTATGCTGCTCTGCCTTTGCGCTCCGCTGAAAGCCAAAGAAAAAGTAATAGACCGGCCTCCGTTCTGCGTGCGTAACACTACCTCCATCGAAGTCAGCAAAGTAGTACTCAGCGACACAGCTACCGTACTGCACATCTACGCCAAGTACCACCCCAAATTCTGGATAAAGATTGCATCGAGTAGCTATCTGAAAGACAACAATGGCGAAACCTATCCGCTGCGTTCGGGTATCGGCATCACACCCGACCGGGAATTCTGGATGCCCGAATCGGGCGAAGCCGAGTTTCAGCTAGTGTTTCCGCCCCTGCTGGCAAACGCTACTTCCATCGACTTCAGCGAAGGAAGCGAAGTGGAACAGGGATTCAGCATCTGGGGTATTCAGCTGAAAAGCAAGAAACTGCCTGAGCTTGAATTGCCCGAAGGGGCAACCGTACATCCGGTAGACAAAAACCTTGAACTGCCGCAACCCGTCTCCCAATACGGCACAGCCACGGTGAAAGGCAAGCTGCTGGACTACCATCCGGGAATGACGAAAAAAATCAGGTTCATCCTGCTCGACCCTATCAAGTCTTATACAGAATTCGAAGCCAACGTTGGAGAAGATGGCAGCTTCAGTACTACCCTTCCTGTCTGTGGCACTACACCCACCATCTGCGCCTCCTTCGGATCGCCCATCTATTTCTACGCCGAGCCGGGCAAGACGAGCGAACTGTTCATCAACCAGCGCGAACTCTCGCGCCTGCAGTCTAAGTTCCATCAGAACGCAAAGCCTTACGGCCCGCGGGTCTACATCAACGGCCCCTTGCAGGAGATAGCACAGGAACTCTCCACATATTCCTTCCACACGAACCTGACAGAAACGGCAATGGAGAAAGAAGATCTGGCATCATTCAAGACCGCGGTACTGGAAACCTTCGCCCAAAAGGAAAAGCAGCTGGAGGCTCTGCCCATCTGTCGTGCTACACGGGAACTGCTGCACTTCGAACTGGACTTCAACTGTTACAACGCACTGATGCAGGCTCCCAGCATGTTGACCCAACAATACGTAGAAAAGAACAAGCTGGACAGAGAAGCCGGTTATAAATATTTCGAGAAACTGATGCAATCGAAACCGGCCGACTATGCCCCAACCGACCTCCTGAAGTCGCTGAACAATGCCCGACTGACGCAGGCTCCCTCATACTGCCTCGGCATCATCTACGCATCGGCTATCAAAGACCAGCTTGCCAAGGACTGGGGAACGGATAAAGGTGTATTCTTCGACACAGGACGTGCAGCAAAACTCTACCGTAGCATCAACGAATTTGTTCCGCTCACAGCCGAACAGACCGCCGCACTCGACTCACTGCCTGCTGCTTACAAGCAACTACTGACCGAAGCCAACAACCACCTGCTGCAGACCATCGAAGCCAACAAGAAGAAAACAGGTTTCAATATCAACGAAGTGGGCGAAGTGAGCAACGAAAACCTGTTTGCCTCCATCATCAGCAAGTTCCGCGGCAAGCCGCTGCTCGTGGACTTCTGGGCTACGTGGTGCGGACCGTGCCGCATAGCCAACAAAGCCATGAAACCGATGAAGGAGCAACTGAAAGACAAGGACATCGTCTACCTCTACATCACCGGTGAAACCTCGCCGCTGGAAACCTGGAAGAACATGATTCCCGACATACACGGCGAACACATCCGACTGACCAACGAACAGTGGGCTTACCTGAACGAGCACTTCCAGATAAAAGGCGTACCGACGTACTTCATCATCGACCGCGAAGGCAACATCAAATTCAAGCAAACCGGATTCCCCGGCGTGGACAAGATGAAGGAAGAACTACTGAAGGTGACTGACTGATGCCCCGCAGGCTTCGGCCTGTTCCGACATCCTATATATTATATCCCCCCTTTATGGGACACAAGTACGGCTCGCGAACCACACTTGCACGGCTCGCGAGCCGCACTTGTGTTCTGTACGAGCCGTGCAAGTGTCCTGTAATCGCCTCACTCAAGGGACGCATTCCGGCACTGCTCCGTCCGCCCTCTTTCCTCAAAAGAAGCAAGCTTTTACAATAATTAACCCGTTGTTATTTGCTACATTACGAAATATTCGTAGATCTGCAATGAATTCAAACTAAAACTATATTCCATGGAAAAGTTAACAATGCAAGAAGAAGAAGTGATGTTGTACATCTGGGAACTGAAAGAATGCTTTGTAAAAGACATCCTCGCCAAATTCCCCGAACCGAAGCCCCCCTACACCACCGTGGCCTCGATCGTGAAAAACCTGGAACGGAAGCAATATGTGAAACCCACACGCATGGGAAACACATACCGCTACACACCGCTGATCCGCGAAAGCGAATACAAACGGACGTTCATGAGCGGCTTTGTCCGCAACTACTTTGCCAATTCGTACAAGGAGATGGTCTCGTTCTTCGCCAAGGAACAGAAGATCTCGGCCAACGACTTGAAAGATATAATTGATATGATTGAGAAAGGAAAGGAGAAGTGATTAATGATAAATGGTTAATGATAAATGGTAAATAAGCACCACCCCAAGAAGCCGATTACTATATGATTCATTAACCATCAACCATTAAGCATCAGTCATTAACCATTAACCGTTAACCATTATTATCATGGTCTATTTTTTAAAAATCAACGTAGCGATAGCCTTGTTCTATGCCTTCTACCGGCTGTTCTTCTACAAGGACACGTTCTTCACCTGGAGGCGGACGGCTCTGCTGTGCTTCTTTGCCGTATCGGCTATTGTGCCGCTGTTCAACATCCAGACCTGGATTGAGCAGCAGGAACCGATGGCAGCCATGGCCGACCTGTATGCCACCGTGGTGCTGCCCGAACTGACGCTGACACCACAGCCCGAAACGGACTGGAAGCAACTGCTGGCCGACGGAATCGGTATCGCCTACTGGCTGGTAGTAGCCCTGCTGACGGCACGCTTCCTGGTGCAGCTGACAGGCATTATCCGCCTGGGCCGACGCTGCCCCACACAGAAAATAGACGATACCACCGTACATCTGCTTCCACGACCGGAAGGTCCGTTCTCGTTCTTCCGCTGGATATTTGTCTATCCCGACGTACACACCGGCGAAGAACTGCACGAGATACTGACGCACGAGCGCACCCATGCCCGTCAATGGCACTCCATCGACGTGATGATAGGCGAACTGGCGTGCATCGTCTGCTGGTTCAATCCCTTTGCCTGGCTCATGAAGCGGGAAATACGTACGAACTTAGAGTACATGGCCGACGAAAAGGTACTGGAGACCGGCCACGACTCGCGCACTTACCAATACCACCTGTTGGGTTTGTCACATCATAAGGCTGCAGCAACCATCTATAACAGTTTCAATGTTTTACCCCTAAAAAAGCGCATCACTATGATGAACAAAAGAAGAACCCGAGCAATAGGGAGAACCAAATACCTGATGTTCCTCCCGCTGGCCGCCCTGCTGATGATAGTCAGCAACATCGAGGCCGTGGCACGCGCCACGCAGAAGATTACTGCTGAAGTTATGGAAGCTGTCACTCCCGCCGAAACACCCGAAGTACAGCCTCAACCAGAAAACATCGCTACACTGCCCAAGCAAGAGCCTGATAACATCGCCCCATCGTCTCAACCAGAAATGAATGTTGCTCCTATACCCCAGCAGGAAAAGAGCAAGAAGGTGACCTACAAAGGAAAGATTGTGGACGACGAAGCGGGTAATCCGGTTAGCGATGTAAAAATCATCATTGACCATAAGTATCAGTCAATTACCAAAAGTACAGTCAACGCCCAAGGAGAATTCCGTATAGAGACGTCGCCCGAAGCAAGTATTCTGTTTGAACATACCAAAAGTGACGGCAGCAAACTGGTGCGATTCTGTACACCCAAAGTATTGGCACAAATGAATCCCGACAACATGGTCATTGAGCTGATACCTTATATAGATATCAAAACAGCAGCAACCGAAGCCGATGTATATGAAGTCGTAGAAAACATGCCGGAATTCCCCAACGGAGGCATGACGGCTTTAATGAAGTACTTATCCGACAACATCCGCTATCCCGAAGCTGCTCATAAGGCTGGCATACAGGGACGTGTCACCGTGCAGTTTGTGGTTGGCAAGGACGGAAGCATCGGAAACGTAAGCATCCTGAGAGGTGTCAACGCTGATTTGGATGCCGAAGCCATCCGCGTCATCAGCAGTATGCCGAAATGGAAACCGGGCACACAGAAAGGCGAACCGGTCAAAGTGAAATACACCGTCCCCGTCATGTTCCGCCTGGCTCCTGAACCGGTGGAGAAAATAGACGAAACTACTGTGGTAGGCTACCACACACCCGTAGCAGGCGAAGTATATGACGTCGTGGACAAGATGCCCGAATTCCCCGGCGGCATGACCGGCCTGATGCAATACCTCAGTAAGAACATCCGCTATCCGGCCGAAGCCCAAACCAAAGGTATACAAGGAAGAGTGACAGTAGCGGTCATCATCAACACCGAAGGTAAGGCTGTCAACGCCAGCATTGTCCGAAGCGTCGACCCCAGCCTGGATGCAGAAGCTCTGCGCGTGGCCAGCACCATGCCCGACTGGGTACCCGGCACCAAGGACGGAAAACCCGTGAACGTGAAATACACCTTCCCGGTGACCTTCCGCCTGCAATAATAATTCTCTCTTTACATAATTGATTCACTACAGAGGACACAGAGTAACACGGAGTTTATATTTCTTGAACTCTGTGGGACTCTGTGCCACTCTGTGGTGAATGCTTATTTCTTCACCTGCACAATCCGTGTCGGCTCCATCTCAATGTTGCGCTTGTCCACTTGGCGCACCACAGCAGCAGCCAGCTGAAGGAAGGCGCGACCGGTGAGGGTATCAGAGTCGAGAGCCACAGGTGTACCCTTGTCGCCGCTCTCGCAAATGCTCTGCACGATGGGGATTTGTCCCAGCAAAGGCACCTTCAATTCCTCGGCAAGCTGTTTGCAACCGTCCTTACCAAAAATGTAGTACTTGTTCTCCGGCAGTTCGGCTGGAGTAAACCACGCCATGTTCTCTACCAATCCCAGAATAGGCACGTTCACCTTGTCGTTGGTATACATATCCACACCCTTGCGTGCATCGGCCAGAGCCACCTGCTGCGGTGTGCTGACAATGACAGCACCCGTGATGGCAAGCGTCTGGAGCAGTGTCAGATGAATGTCGCTCGTACCCGGAGGAGTATCGAGGATAAAGTAGTCGAGGTCGCCCCAATCGGCATCGCCCACCAGCTGCTTCAGGGCGTTGCTGGCCATACCGCCACGCCACAAAGTAGCCTGTTCTGGATTGACAAAGAAGCCGATAGACAGCAGTTTCAAACCGTACTTCTCGATGGGGATGATGAGGTCGCGGCCATCGATACGCTCGGCATACGGACGGGCGTCCTCCACCTGAAACATTTTAGGGACGGAGGGACCGAAGATATCGGCATCGAGCAGACCTACCTTGTACCCCAGCTTCACCAGGGCTACGGCCAGATTGGCAGCTACGGTACTCTTGCCTACCCCACCCTTACCGCTCGATACGGCAATAACGTTCTTCACACGGGGCAGCATCTTGCCCGGCTCGGGACGGGCTGCCTGACGGCTTTCGGTAGTGATGGTCACCTCCACATCGGGCGACACATAAGTATGGATGGCCGTTTCGGCCGACTTCAATATAGATTTCATGAAGGGGTCGGTAGGCTTCTCGAAGATGAGTGAGAAGCTGACCTTCATACCGTCGATACGCAGGTTGTCGGCCACCATTTCGGCTTCGACAAGGTTCTTGCCGTTGCCCGGATAGCGCACGGTGGCCAGTGCGTCGAGAATGAGTTTCGGATAAAGAGTCATAATTGTTATTTATAAGGCGTTAAGAAGTTAGAGGAAGTTAGAAGGGTAAAGGGCGATAACCCCTTCTAACTTTTTTAACTTCCAATTCATATTATTTGCTTGTCTGAAGCCCGCTCCGCTTGCTGCGGTTGTAGCTTCGGTATTCATCGAGTTCTATCTCCACATCGGGCTCGGCGAGGACACCTTCGTGAGGCAAGCGGAAACGGATGTACTTGATGTTCAGCCCGCGGTCCAGCCATTGCTGCTCGTAGTAGGTGCGGATACTGAGTATCTCGTCGGCCAGTCCCGAGTGATACAGGTCTTCGGTCATCACTTCGACGGGCAGGTGGTTGTGCTCCACCATGTACTTGGTGTAGGTGAACATGAAGTTGCTGTCCGTCTTCAGATGTACCAGCCCACCATCTACCAGAAAACGGCGGTAACGCTCCATGAAGTAGGTGGAAGTAAGCCGCTTCGTAGCCTTCTTCATCTGTGGGTCGGAGAAGGTAAGCCAGATTTCGCTGACCTCGCCCGGCGCAAAGAAGCGGTCGATGATTTCGATGTTGGTACGCAGAAAGGCGACGTTCGTCATGCCTGCCTGCAGCGATTCGGTAGCCCCTGTCCACATACGGGCTCCCTTGATATCGACACCGATGAAGTTCTTCTCGGGGAAGAGACGACCCAGACCGACGGTATACTCGCCCCGACCACAACCCAGTTCGAGCACGATGGGGCGGTCGTTCTTGAAAAACGTTTCTCCCCAGTGGCCTTTCATGTCGAAAGGCACGTCATCGACTACCGAATAGGGGTATTCAAACACGTGCGGGTACTCCCGCATATCTGCAAATTTCGCTAATTTTCCTTTTCCCATAATTTAGAAAGTCTCCACCCAACCGGTATGGCAATAAAACGACCGGTCGGCGAAGGATTGGTGAAACAATGCATATTGGTCGACGCCCGTACAGTGGCACACCCCTAACCGTTGCGGCAGGTTGTCTGACAAGTAACGGGCTATCACGTTGTATTTTCCGGTTCCTGCCGTGCGGATATGAAAACCACCCAGCACCAGCTTCAACACTCCCTCCGGAAATGCCTCGCGCACCGTACGGAGAATATTGGTAATACCCCGGTGCGAGCAGGCACTCAGCACAGCCAGGTCGAGATCGCGCTTCAACACCAGCGCCAGTTCGTCGTCGAAACGGTCGGGACGTTTCTGTCCGTCGGTCAGCGTGTAGAAATGTTCGAAATGCGTGTCAGCCTCATCGGCTACAGGCAATTGAGGGAAGACAAAAACACCCGGCAGAATCTCTTCGGTCTGCCCGACAAAACGGAAGCGGACAAGATCAAGGTCATCAGGGTGCATCAGGCCGTTTTCGCGCTCGTCCTTGTATTTGGGACGAAGAGCCTCACGCTTGCACACCACCGTGGCGCGGTCGTTCAACCGAAGAAAGTGATGCAGACCGCCCGTATGGTCACGATGCCCGTGAGACAGGACAAGGCAATCCACTTCGCGCAGATCGATGCCCAGCTGACGGGCATTGCGGATGAAGAGGTCGGACGCACCGGTATCGAACAGTACCTTATGCCCTGCCACATCAACAAGCAGGGAAAGCCCATGCTCTCCCTGCAAGCCCTTGCCATAGACCGTGTTCTCGACAAGGGTGGTTATCTTTATGTCTCTGTTCACGCCGGTCATTCCACAACGGTTACCCATCCGTGCACGTCGGGTTCGTCGCCGTACTGGATGGCACGCAACTTGTGATAAAGTTTAGAGCAGACCTCACCCGGCTTGCCATCTTTCGAGATGACGTACGAACGGTTGTTCTCGGGGTCGTCGATACGCTGGATGGGGCTGATAACAGCTGCCGTACCGCAAGCACCGGCTTCCTCGAATGTAGCCAGTTCTTCTTCGGGGATGGGACGACGCTCTACCTTCATACCCATGTCTTCGGCCAGTTGCATCAAACTCTTGTTGGTAATGGACGGAAGGATGGAAGTAGACAACGGCGTGATGTACGTATTGTCCTTGATGCCGAAGAAGTTGGCGGCACCACACTCGTCCATGTATTTCTTCTCCTTGGCATCGAGGTAGAACTCTGCCGAATAGCCAGCGTCGTGAGCTTCTTTGCTGGCACGCAGGCTGGCTGCATAGTTACCGCCCACCTTGAACGTACCGGTGCCGAGCGGAGCCGCACGGTCGTACTTGCGGGTGATGACGTAAGGAGTAGTGGCAAATCCGCCCTTGAAGTACGGACCTACAGGCGTAACGAATATCAGGAAAAGATACTCATTAGAGGGTTTCACACCAACCTGTGCACCCGTACCTACCAACAACGGACGGATGTAGAGTGATGCACCACTCTCGTAAGGCGGAATGAAGCGTTCGTTCAGTTTCACCACCTTCAGCACAGCCTCGCGGAAACGTTCTGTCGGGAGTTCGGGCATCAGAATGCCACGGCAGGTGGATTGCAGACGGGCAGCGTTTTCCTCCAGACGGAAGATACGCACCTTGCCGTCTTTACCCTTGAAAGCCTTCAAACCTTCGAAAGCTTCCTGTCCGTAGTGCAGACAGGTAGCCGCCATGTGCATGGGGATGGTTTCCTCGCTGCATACTTCCAGCTCGCCCCACTGACCGTTACGATGATAAATTCTCACGTTGTAGTCTGTCTTCATGTATCCGAAGGACAGATTTGACCAATCAATTTCTTTCATATCTTTAAAGTTTTGAATATTCCTGCTTTGCTAATTGCAACAAAAATAATCTTTATTCTTCACTTTCTTGCTTTTCAGCCAGTATTTTTTCGATTTCCTGGTCAGCTTTGGTCAGTTTGCTCTCGCAGAAAGCGATGATTTCATTGGCTTCCTTTATTTTCTCAGCCAGTTCATCAATCTCCAGTTCGTTGTTGTCAATCTGGCTGACTATCTTCTCCAGGCGGTTCATGGCCTGGCTGTAGGTTTCTTTTTTCTTGGTTGACGGCATATGATTCAGTTTATACGAGTTAAGAAATTAAGGAGTAAAGCCGATACTCTTGTAATGGAGAATGGATAATGGATAATGAATACACGCAACTTCATTCTCTGTTCTCAATTATCAATTATCCATTCTCCATTCTTCGTTCAGCAGATTCTTGATTCACTACCGACTGCACTTCGCCCCGATAGAGCCGGGTTACGAGCCTGTCGCCCGGGCTTAGCAAAGCGGCGTCTTTAACGGCCTTGCCATCCTTCAGCGTGATGCTGTAGCCACGTGCCAGTAGCTTGTCGGGCGAGGCATCGGCAAGGCGTTGCTTCAACAGCTCCAGCTTGTGGCGATGGCAGGCAAGCACAGCCTCCACCGAACGGTGCAAGTCCTTACGGGCGGTGAGCAGTTCCAGCTTGGCAGACGATACCCGGCGGACGGACGCTGTAGGGATGCGGTTGCGGCACTGTTGCAGGCGGTTGCGTTCCCACTTCAGGCGGGCAGTGACTCCTTCGTACAGGCGGACAGCGAGGTCGTTCAGACGGTCGGCTGCTTCGTCCATGCGGGCAATGAGGTATTCGGCAGCGGCAGTAGGCGTCTTCACACGGGTGTGTGCCACGGAGTCGAGCACCGTATCATCGCGCTCGTGCCCGATGCCGGTGATGATGGGCAGCGGGAACTGTGCACAGGCGGCGGCCAACAGGTAGGTATCGAAGCAGGAAAGGTCGGACGTGGCTCCTCCGCCACGGATGATGACTACCACGTCGAAGTCGTCGGCGCGACTGTTGATGCTGTCGAGCGCAGCAAGCATCGATTCCTCCACACGGTCGCCCTGCATGGCGGCGGCGAAAAGTTCAGTATGGAAGTAATATCCGCGCGGATTGTTCGTCAGCTGATGACAGAAGTCACCGTAGCCGGCAGCCGTGGCCGAAGAGATGACGGCTACGCGTCGGGGCAGCTCGGGCATGGGCAGTTCCTTGTTCAGAGTCAGCACGCCTTCCTCCTCCAACTGCTTCAGAATCTCGCGACGGCGGCGGGCCATGTCGCCCAGCGTATAGGTGGGGTCGATGTCATGCACGGTCAGGCTGAAGCCGTAGAGTTCGTGGAAGCCGACAGAGACCTGCACCAGCACCTTGATGCCTGCCGTGAAAACCTGCCCCGTACTCTCTTCGAAGTAGGGACGGAGCAAACGGAAGACGTTGTTCCAGATGACGCCACGTGCCTTAGCCACGAGGTTGTTGCTACGCGGGTCCTTCTGCACGAACTCCACGTAGCAATGGCCTGTAGCGGGGTGTACACGCACTTCACTCAGTTCGGCCTGTACCCAATATTCATCGGGCAGGCACTGCTCAAGGCTGCGCCGCACTAGGGCATTGAGGTCGTATAAGGATAATGCATCCATCTTTACGGATTCTAATTTTAAGTAAAACTAAACAATCGGTTCAAGCGACGGAAACTTCCGGCAGACGAGTGGGCAGAATCAGCGGCTGACTGTAGCCTGATATTCCTGATAAGCCTTCCACATGTCGGGCACGCCATAACCGTAAATGTTGTCGGGGAAGTCGGCGCGGTCGCCCGAACGGCGAACCAGTTCGATGACTTCCTTGGCCGTCAGCGTGGGACAGGCTTGCCACAGACAGGTGACCATGCCGCACATGATGGGTGAAGAGAAGGAGGTTCCGTTGGCTCTACCCTGATTGCCATCGGTACGGATGACGTCGGCTCCCAGCCCCACCGCCATGACATCGGGCTTCACACGACCGTCGGCCGTATTACCGATGGAAGAGAACGGTGCCAGCAGGGCTTTCTTATCGATGGCACCCACGGTCAGGACATTATCGGCATCGCCCGGAGGGGTAATCTTCTTCCACGAGCCTTGTCCCGAATTTCCGGCGCTGCACACCAGTATCATGCCCTTGTCGGCCACGCGCGATGCCTGACGCGACATCAGGGAGTAGTGTCCGTCGAGGTCGCGGAAGCGGTAATTCTTTGACGGGTCGTCGAAGGAATAGTAACCCAGCGAGGTGTTGATGACGTCCACGCCCACGCTGTCGGCAAACTCGACCGCCGCTGCCCAATAGTCCTGCTCTACCAGGTGTTCGGAATACTCGTCTTCGCTGCGCAGCAACCAGAAGGAGGCTTCGGGCGCGGTACCTATCATCACGTTGGGACGGTTCATTCCGATGCACGACAGTACGCTCAGGCCGTGGCTGCTCTCGGCATAGATGTCGGCCGCAGGGTTCACAAAGTCCTTTACCCCCAGAATGCGGATATTCTGCATGGCCGTTATGCTGTCGACGTTATGATAGCCGGCGTCTATCACGGCTATCGTCATGCCTTGCCCGCGGAAACCTGCCTGGTGCAGCTTGTCACCCCGGCTCATCTGTATCTGCGTGACGGCTGCCCCATAGATGCTGTCGCGATAGACGGTGGGACGATTCACCAGCGAGTCGCGCCGTTCGGAGAAGGAAGGGCCTTTGGGAGCCGTCCATACCTTCTCGGCCGTGCGGACAAAGGGGAGCGAAAGAATGCGCCCGATAAGTGCTGTGTCGTTGCACGAGACGGTGACAAAGTTATCCCACTTACCCGTCACCACCACGTTCACGCCCTGCCGGCGTATTTCGTCGACATATTTGCGGCAAACGGGTAGGTCGGTCGAGTCGATGGGTAAATGCTGTTTGCTCCGGCGTTCGATGGCCTTCGGCGAAAGGAATTCTTCGGGTCTGTCCAGGCTATACTCCGTGGCAGCCTTGTCTTTCAGACTGATGCGATACTTCAGCGTATCTTGCTGTGCCCCTGCCGTGAGTACGGCAAAAGCACAGGTCAGCAACAAAATCATTCGTTTCATTATCATTCTCAATTTAACATTATCAATTATCAACATACATACCTATCCCCCGCTGTGAGGCGATAAACGAACCGCCCACTACCCGGCGGCCGATGTAAAACACTGCCGACTGCCCCGGCGCAATGGCCGATGCCTCTTCGTGGAAGTGTACCAGCAGGCGACCGTCGTCGAGCCGGCGCAGCGAACAGGGAATGGGACGGCTGCGATAGCGGATGCGCACTGTCAGAGCGTCGCTGCCCATCACCTCAACCTCATCGGTCAGTTGCTCCTGCTCGACCAGCATGTAGCGGGTACGCAACTGTTCGGCATCGCCCAGCATCACGGTGTTCTTCTGCGGATTTATCTTCAGCACATAGGCAGGCTTGCCGAGGGCAATCTCCAGCCCCTTGCGCTGCCCGATGGTGTAGTAAGGGAAGCCCTTGTGTTCGCCCAGCTTCACGCCTTCGGAGTTGACAAACCATCCTTTGCCTACCTCGGCGTCTATCTCGGGACAGTGCTGGCGCAGGAAGTCGCGATAGTCGCCCTGAATGAAGCAGACTTCCATGCTCTCGCCTTCGTCGGCCTTCAGCGTATAGCCCTTGTCGCGCAGATAATCGCGCACTTTCAGTTTGGTATATTCGCCCAAGGGGAAGATGCAGCGGCGCAACACGTCCTGCCCCAGCCGCCAGAGGAAGTACGACTGGTCTTTCTTGTCGTCGTCGCCCGCCACGATATATATCTTTCCGTTCCGTTCTTCCAGTCGGGTATAGTGACCCGTAGCTATGTAAGCGCAACCCAGACGGTCGGCCCACTCCGTAAGGATGCGGAACTTGAACAGAGGATTGCACATCACGCAGGGGTTCGGCGTACGTCCCTGCCGGTATTCGTCGATGAAGTTCTGCACGATTATCTGCCGGAAAGCTTCACGCTCGTCGGCCACATGATGCTCGATGCCCATACTTTCGGCCAGCCGACGGGCCTCTACCGGTTCGTCGCCCCATACCCACATGGTCAGGCCTACTATGTCATACCCCTGTTCTTTCAACATCAGGCACGTGGCGGTACTGTCGATGCCTCCGCTCATGCCTACCAACACTTTCTTCTGCGTTCCTTCCATACTTCTATTCATAATAAAATTGCATGCATAAGTCCAACATTCTTGAATCAAATCTGTGTAAACAGTACATCAATAATGAAATACCTGCCCCGTATGTTCAGTCACGGCACAGAAAAAGGACTTCATCCTGCATCCGCCCGCCTCTCGACAGCCAGCAACGCTACTGCCCGCAAGGCCGGACCTTAAAGTCTGAAATGCAAAAGTAGGTGTTTTCTAGGAAACTACACAGCGTTTATTCCTTTTTATGACATCCGACAAGCACCGGCTACCTGCCTGCAAAAGCCGGACACTGTAACACAAATGAAACAAGTATGACACACAGACATAACACATGTTTCCGAACTTTGCCGCCGAAAACCTACAGACAACAAGAAACAATGAAGAAGAACATCCTGCTCCTGCTCATGGCCCTGTTGCCACTGGCTACTCAGGCTCAAGAAAAAGCCATCAACGAAGACGGAAAGAAAATCAATAAGGAAAAACTGGAAGGCAAGGACTACCTGCCCGAAGTGCACGGAACCATCCGCGCCAAATACGAATATCAGACGGGTATGAATGCCGGACGCTTCGAGGTACGCAATGCCCGCGTCAGCCTGACGGGCAACATCCTGCCCAGCGTGGCCTATAAAGCCGAAATAGATTTGTCGGACGAGGGACAGATCAAGATGCTCGACGCCTATGCCCGCATCTTCCCGCTCAAGGGCCTGACCGTAACGGCCGGACAGATGCGTGTGCCTTTCACCATCGATGCCCACCGCTCGCCCCACCAGCAATACTTCGCCAACCGTTCGTTCATCGCCAAGCAAGTAGGCAACGTGCGCGACGTAGGTCTGACGTTAGGCTATAAGCTGCCTACCGACATGCCTGTCACCATCGAAGGAGGTCTGTACAACGGTACGGGACTGACCAACCAGAAGGTATGGCACAAGGAAGTGAACTACTCGGCCAAAGCAGCCATGTTCCTCACCCAAGGACTGAACCTGACCCTGAGCGTACAGGCCATCCAGCCGGAAGACATCCGGATGCAATCGTACGACATCGGCGCGTACTACGAATTCGGCCGCTTCCACATCGAAGGTGAGTACCTGTACAAAACTTACTCGAAGAATGCCTTCGACGATGTGCAGGCTGTAGATGCCTTTATCAACTACGACCTTCCGCTGAAGAACGGTCCCTTCACCAAGATGTCTTTTCTGGCACGCTACGACATGATGACCGACCAAAGCGACGCCAAAACCACCGACGAGACTACCGGCGCCCTGGTTACGACCGACTACAAGCGCCAACGCCTGACCGGCGGTATCACCTTCAGCCTCAGCAAGGCCTTCCGTACCGACCTGCGACTGAACTTCGAAAAATACTTCTACGCCAAGCACAGCATCGCCAAAGAGTCCGAACAAGACAAAGTGGTGCTGGAACTGATGGTACGCTTTTAAACACACAGAAGGCGGTGCGGGACCGAATGCCCCACACCGCCATTCCTGCCTCCCGTTTCGGCATCAGCCCAACGGATCTTCGCCCGGCTCGCCGGTGCCGCCACCTTCTTCCGTACTGCCACCTCCGGAAGACGGTATGCCGCCCCACTCTTCCCACACGACGCGGGCATCGACCATGCTGCGTGTCAGCACCTTGTTGTTCACGTCGCGTTCCACTTCGGGGATGAAGCGCACACGTACGCCGTTAATCTGCTTCGGACTCACCTCCTCGGCCGTTTCCACTCCCTGCTTGTTGCAGGCGGCGGTGTAATAAAAGGTTCCTACGCCATTCAGCTTCACCGTACGGCCCTGCGCCATAAAGTCGCTCAGCACGCCCCCCAGGTTCTCCATGATGGCGTACATGTCGCCGCGTGTCACCGTAGAAAGGCCGGCCAGTTTGTCGGCCACTTCGCGTGTGCTTACCGGTTTGCCCCATGTGATGGACTGGGGATACCACAAATTGTTCACTTTCTTCTGTACTTTCTTAAAAAATGCCATAATAATAAAGTTTTAAACGGTTGATTAAAAACAGGTATTCATTCTCGCTGTGTCTGCCCGGGGCGGCAGTGGCTTCCGTCGTGAGGCCTCGCCGACGGTGTGCCTGTCCTCCCCCGAACCGACAGTGCAAAGTTAAGTCGGCAGGCAGGTAAAAGCAAGAAAAGGACATCTACAGCGCATTTTCTACTACACACTGATAATCAAACGTTTAAATCAATCTACATCTCTACAAGCATTCATCCGGAAAGGGGGTACGGCGGTAGAGCAGGCAACGACAATCTCTACAACCGGAGATGGTAACGTGCTGATAATGAAGGGTAGATAGGAAAGAGTTCTCTACCAAAGGAGGCAGTAATGGGGGGATTGGTCAGATGATGCCCTTATACCCCACAAATCACCATATCCAGCGTCTCGCCACGGCTGAACAGGTCGGCATCCGCCTGCAACAGGCGTTTCTTCAAACGGAACTTCTGCTGCGAAACGGACGACGGGGAAACGGCTATGAACGCAGCAACCTGCGCATTGCTGAAACGCAGACGGATGAGCAGACAAAGCTGCTGGTCGGCAGGCGTCAGCGTGGGGAAACGTTGCAGCAGGCGGGTGGTGAAACCGCTATACACACGGTCGGTCAGACGGCGCAGATAGTCCCAGTCGGCATCGGTCAGGAAACGGGGAGCCTCGTGCAAGCGTGCCACCACCTCGTCGCGCGCCACCAGCGTGGATGAAAGCGACTGAACCTGGTCGTCGAGGCGGCGCAGACGGTCGCCCTGTGCCTTCAGCAGTTCCAGGTCGGGCGGTAAGGGGCGGTTTTCGAAGGCCTTCAGCCGGCCGTGCAGCCCCTCGTTCTCATCGCGCAGTTCGTCGTTGCGCTTCATCAGACTCTTCAGGGCGGTCTCGATGTCCTCGCGCATCTCGTCGGTCAGCGGCATGTCGGCCAGGCAGGCTTCCAGCTCGGCCATTTCGCGCTCAATGCTGTGGAGGTCGTTCTCGTTCTCATTGAGGCGTACCATGTAGCGGCGATATTTCTTGTCCTTCAGATGGCGGTCCACCATCACGTTTATCCAGATCAGGGCCAGTATCAGCAGGAAACTCAGCGAATACGAAATGAGCTGCGTCTTTCCGTCGGACGGAGCCACACGGACGCGCTTCCCGCCCGTAGCCTCCTTGCTTTGGTTGTAAGCCCGGTGCAGTTCGGCAATCTGACCGACAGCCTGCGCACTGTCCATCGCTCCGGCCTGCGCCAGCGAATCGGCACGGCAAAGGGTCTGTTCGTATTTCAGCATGATTTCGTTGGCCGGCTTGGCACAGCCCGACAGTCCCGCTATCAGAGCGAGAACAAAAACGCATTTAAGGTATCGCATCAGCATGTGTGTATTTCATTTAATCGGACAAAAATAGCATAACTTTCGGACATAGGAAGCGTTTTCCCGATGTTTCTTTCGTTTGTCACATTTCATTACCATCCGGCCAGCAGCACTGGCAAGCAAGGAATCCTCCCCTCCATCCCCCGTCAGAACATATTCTGGCAAGGGGGTACCTAAGTATACGACTGAGATGGCCTAAGTATACGACTGAGGGTATCTAAGTATACGACTGAGGGTGCCTCGGTATACGACCATGATTGCCTAATCTATTATTGCAATTAAAAAGGATATTGATATATACATTTTTCTCAGCTATTGCTATCCATGCAGAGCACGTCGTTTCCGCATGTCCTCCCGCACCAGTTCCGCCTCCGTAGGCGACAGTTTGGGCAGCTTTACCGTCTGCGGACTCTCCTGCTGGTAAGCTTTCACTTCGTCGATAAGCAGTTGCCAGTCGTACAGGAATTCTTCCGAACAGCCATGACGGCGGTATATCTCTTTGGCTGCCTCCAGAATTTCGGGAGCGCAACTGTCATCCCCTTGGAAAACCACTGCGGGGATGTCGTGATGTATGCAGTCTCTTAGTAAACGTACTTGATCTTTCATTGCAGAATTCTTTTCTATTTTCAGTATTGCAACTTTCACCAATTTAACCCTTTGGCAAGGGGAATACAAAGATAAAGGGTATTTTCCAAAAGGTATTGCATAATAGCCGAAAAATCCGTATATTTGAGGAAACGAAGCAACGGTTATGGCTAACCCGAACATTCCGGGCATTCCCCGGACCGAACAAGACCTGCTGTATCAGAAACTAAGCGTTTACAACAGCGGAAGAACTTCTTACAAAGAGGTAGGAGCCTATCTTGTGGCATTGCCCCGTTACGAACACCCTGCATACTCACTGTGGATTTATTCGCCACTTCCCGAGCATCAATCCATCTTCTACATCTGCGACCTCTCCGAAGATGTACACGATTCGCTGCGCATAGCCAGTACGCTCTGTTTCTATTCCCAGCGACCGCTCTACGTTGTAGAATACAATGCCAAAAGGATGCAAAGCAAAGGCGACGACCTTGTCTTTTTTGGAAAATATCGGGGACACTTTCTGCACGAGGTACTACGCATCGACCCGGCTTACCTGTCGTGGATTGCTTTCAAGTTCGAACCACGCATCCCCAAGCAGGAACGCTTTGTACAGATAGCCCGCATATATCATTCAGTCCACTTCGATGTGCAACGGCGAAAAAGCCAGCAACAAAGCAGAAGCAGTTTTCTAGGAAAAGAAGGGGACAAAGTAGAAAATCTGAAACTGACTGTCCAAAGTGTACACATCGAAGACAATCCCTACAAGACGCAAGTCATAAAGGGCATTCCACACTTCTACGTCAGACAAATGCTAAAGCTGAAAGATGCTGCCGGCAACCTCGTTACCCTGCGTATCAATGCACGGACAGCCAGTACACAGTCGTGTCTGCTCCCTGCCCTGGAACACGCCTATCAGCCGGGCGAAACAGTAGAAATCGCCTCGGCACGGATAGCCCGTACTTATCTGATAGGGAATATAAAATGTACGAGGCTCAATTATGTAAAGCTGCGATAGAAGCTTGCAGATGCTTTCACACTTTCTCTATCAGCACCGTAGCATAAGCCGAGATACCTTCTTCACGCCCGGTGAAACCAAGTTTTTCTGTGGTTGTAGCCTTGATAGATACATCATCTTCATCTACCCCCATCACCGATGCAAGCGTACGCTGCATCTCGGGAATATGCGCCTTTAGCTTAGGCCGTTCGGCGCAAACCGTAGCATCAATGTTACCGACAGTATAGCCTTTGGTGGCAATCAGTTCAACGGTTTTCTTCAAAAGGATTTTGCTGTCGATACCCGCAAACTCGCCTGCTGTATCAGGGAAATGATAACCGATATCACGCATATTGGCCGCCCCCAACAAGGCATCACAAATGGCATGAATCAGCACATCGGCATCGCTATGTCCCAGCAGCCCTTTCTCATGTTCCAGCCGGATACCTCCCAGCCAAAGCTCGCGTCCCTCGACCAGCCGATGGACATCGAAACCAAAACCTACACGTATCTTCATAAGCTTTCTTATAAAACAATATAAACTACAACTGTTCTTCCTGCCACTTTCACAGTTATCGGATGTGGAAATCAAGCAGTTTTTCTTCGCCCAGATATCCTTGCAAATGTTGTCCGATGCTTACCGGTCCCACTCCCGCAGGCGTACCCGTAAAGAGCAGATCACCAATTTTAAGCGTCATGAAACGACTGACATAAGCAATAATATCGTCCACGCGGAATAACATATCGGCCGTATTTCCACGCTGTACCTCCTTGCCATCTATGTCAAGATGAAAGTCCAGATTCTGCACATCCCCACCTGCCTGCTCCAAGGAGATAAAGTCGCCTATTGCAGCCGAATTATCAAATCCCTTACACAGTTCCCAAGGATTGCCCGCCTCACGGAACTTACGCTGAAGGTCGCGGGCCGTAAAATCGATACCGACCGTCACTGCGTCGTAATAACGACGGGCAAAACGTGGAGCAATATGCTTGCCCAATCGGCAGATACGTACTACAACTTCCGTTTCATAATGCACCTCGTTCGAAAATTCGGGCAAAAAGAAAGGCTTGCCGTCCTTCAGTATCGCCGAATCAGGTTTCAGGAAGATAACCGGCTCACTATTCACAGCCGTATGTCCCAATTCCTCGTTATGACGGGCATAATTCATGCCCACAGCCAAAATCTTCATGACTAAATATGTTCAAAATTCAATCGGTTAAACATTACCGCCAGATGGGCGTACAGTGAAGTATTCTGCACCACAATATGCTCGGGCACCCGGATACGGAACGGAGTAAAGTTCCACACAGCCTTGATGCCTCCCTCCACCATTTTGTCGGTAATCTGTTGAGCTATCTCAATGGGAACAGTCAGCACACCGATATTGACATCGTACTCCGACATCTTCTGTTCAAACTCATCGGTATGATAAATAGGGATACCGTTCAGCTGCGTTCCTACCAGATCAGGATTCACATCGAATGCCGCCACAATCTCCAATCCGAAATGGTTCAAACCGGAATCGTGCAGCAAGGCTCCTCCCAAGCTGCCTACACCAAACAGAAAAGCCTTATGCAGATTGGTAAAGCCCAGAAAATCTTCTAATACAGCAATCAAAGTATCAATGTCATAGCCTACCCGTGTGCGGCCAGAGATATTGACATACGACAAGTCCTTGGCTATCTGAGATGCATCGATATTGATTTCTTTGGATATTTGCGTAGAAGAAACAAAACGTTCTCCTTTCTTTTTCAACAGCTTGACATTAGAAAGATACCACGGGAGACGGCGCAAGGTTGGCTCCGGCACTTCCATGCTACTCTTATGTTGAATTGCCCGGTTCGTGGTCATTCTCTTCAATTATTTAGGTTACAATAGACAAAAGTAGTCTTTTTTCTGTAAACGCTTGGCGATAGTTAACATAATTTCTACAAAACTTTTGACTGCATTGCAAGACTCCATGCAAAACATTATTTTTGCCTGTCGAAATCAAGGAACAGACATACACATATCCTATATATCAAGCATATTATGAAAAAGAATGACTGGAAAGACCGACTCAATGTAGTATACTCCACTAACCCCGACTTCCAATACGAAATGGAAGAAAACATCGAAGAGCAAACCTTGCCACCCGCACAACAACGCCTGCGCGTGCAACTGGACCGCAAGAACCGGGGAGGAAAAGTGGTGACCCTGATAACTGGATTTACCGGTACAGAAGACGACCTAAAAGAACTGGGACGGATGCTGAAAAGCAAATGCGGTGTAGGAGGTAGTGCCAAAGACGGCGAAATCATAGTACAAGGTGATTTCAAACAGAAGATTATCGAACTGCTGAAAAATGAAGGATATACCCAGACAAAACCAGTAGGATAAAAAAGAGCGGCAACTACAGAATAAACCGTAGTTGCCGCCTTCATAAATATATTAAAGGAAATAATTATTCAGCACGCAAAGTGAAACGCTTGAAGTCGATAACCTTCAGTTCAGGATCAGCTTCTTTCAACACTTCTCTTACTGTCTTCTTAGGATCCATTACATCCTCCTGGTTCAACAGACAAACTTCCTTCAGGAACTTGCCCAGACGACCTTTAGCGATGTTCTGAATCATCTGCTCGGGCAGGTTAGCAGCCTTCTCAGCAGATACAGTAGCGATGATTTCCTTTGCCTTAGCAACATCTTCTGCTGTAATCCAGCCCTTAGACATGTTGCTTTCCATGTGGTCTTCGCTATCTACGTGAGCAGGATTGATACCGGCTTTCTTCAGAGCAGCTTCAACAGCCTTCTGTACTTGCTCAGCCTTTGTCTTCTCGATAGCCACTTCGATTTCTTTCTGCTTGATTTCTTCAGATACACCGTCTTCGTCGATTGCAATCGGGTTCATAGCTGCAATCTGCATGGCAACCTGCTTACCCAGTTGTTCGTCTACTTTCTTATTGAAAGCAACGATAGTGCAAAGACCGTTCTTATTCATGTGGTTGTAAACAACAGTATCAGCACCTTCTACTGTCATGTAACCGTCAAGTTCCATCTTCTCGCCAGTGATACCACTGCGGTCTGTTACAGCTTGAGCTACAGTTACGTCACCCAGTTGCAGAGCTTTTACTTCATCCAAAGTCTTGCACTTGTTGGCAACAGCAAGATCCAGAATATCCTGAGTCAGTTTAACGAAGTCAGCATTCTGTGCAACGAAGTCAGTCTCGCATTTCAAAGCGATAACTACAGCAAAGTCGCCAGTAGTCTTAGCCAAAACGCAACCTTCTGAAGCTTCACGGTCGGAACGTTTAGCAGCTACAGCTTGACCCTTTTCGCGGATAATCTTCATAGCCTTGTCGAAATCGCCTTCAGCGTCATTCAAGGCATTCTTGCAGTCCATCATACCAGCACCGGTCATTTTACGGAGCTTGGTTATATCAGCCATTGTTACAGCCATAATTTCTTCTATCTATTTAAAAGTTAATAATACTCTGTGTTATAAAGCAATTGAGAGCTGAGAACAGAGAATTGAGAATTGCCGTTTAAAGTAACTCTCAACTTTCAATTCTCAACTCTCAAGTATATAATTTAAGCCTCTTCGTCTTCTTTCATGAAGGCAGCAGCCTTAGATGCGTTGATGGCATCTTCGTCAGACTTGTCAAGGCGAGCTTTAGTAGCTTTCTTCTTGCCTTTGTTAGCAGGAGCTTCACCAGCAGCTTCCATATCAACCTTCTCTGCCTTACGTTCTTCCAAACCTTCCTGCATAGCAGCGCAGCAAGCATCCAGAATAACTTCTACAGACTTGGTTGCATCGTCATTAGCCGGAATTACGAAGTCTACGTTAGTAGGATCAGAGTTCGTATCTACAATACCGAATACGGGAATACCCAGACGGTTTGCTTCGCGAACAGCGATGTTTTCCTTCATAACGTCAACTACGAACAATGCAGACGGCAGACGAGTCAAATCGGCGATAGAACCTAATGTCTTGTCCAATTTGGCGCGTTGACGAGAGATCTGCAGGATTTCTCTCTTAGAGAGGTTAGCATAAGTACCATCGTTAGTCAATTTATCGATAGTAGCCATCTTCTTCACAGCCTTACGGATAGTCGGGAAGTTAGTCAACATACCGCCCGGCCAACGCTCGATTACGTAGGGCATGTTTACAGATGCAGCCTTGTCGGCAACCACCTGCTTAGCTTGTTTTTTAGTAGCAACAAACAGAACTTTCTTACCAGACTTGGCGATTTGCTTCAAAGCTTCAGCAGCTTCGTCTACTTTAGCAACAGTCTTGTTAAGGTCAATGATATGAATACCATTGCGTTCCATGAAAATATAAGGAGCCATTGCAGGGTTCCACTTTCTCTTCAAGTGACCGAAGTGGCAACCGGCTTCCAATAATGTATCAAAATTTGTTCTTGACATCTTGTTTTAATCTTTAATTCGTTTACTTTCTTTTTTGTTTTTCTAAACCAACCGCCGGGTAGCCTGTTCAGTGCGAGCGAGAGTCCCGGTAGTTTAGATGCTAAACGTATCCAGTTGACGAGGTTATCAGTTGACAGTCTACAAGACAATAGACTTATAGGCTCGTTAACTTGTCCACTTGTTAACTTATGTAACTGATTAACGTTTACTGAACTGGAATCTGCGACGTGCTTTCGGACGTCCCGGTTTCTTACGTTCAACAGAACGCGGGTCACGGGTCATGAAGCCTTCTGCACGCAGGGCAGCTTTGTCATCGGCATTGATTTTCACCAAAGCGCGGGCAATAGCCAGACGCAATGCCTGAGACTGGCCAGTGAAACCACCACCGCAAAGGTTCACTTTGATGTCATATTTTTCAGCAACACCCAATTTGTTCAACGGTTGCTTAACCACATACTGAAGAATGCTTGATGGAAAGTACTCTGCGAGGTCTCTCTTGTTAATAGTAATCTTTCCAGTACCTTCGCTTACGAAAATGCGTGCGATAGCACGTTTACGTCTGCCTAATGCATTTACTACTTCCATTATCTTCTTATTTAAGTGCGTTAATATCAATCATTTTCGGGTTCTGAGCAGCATGTTTGTGTTCGCTACCGGCGTATACATACATATTACCCAGCAATTTAGCGCCCAATTTGTTCTTAGGCAGCATACCCTTTACTACTTTTCTCAGCAACTTGTCATCACCGTTCGGTTTAGCCTGCAAGCGGGCAGGGGTGATTTCTCTCTGACCACCAGGATAACCTGTATATGACAAATAGATCTTGTCATTCCATTTGTTACCGGTCAGTTTCACTTTGTCGGCATTGATAATGATCACATTATCGCCACAATCTACATGAGGGGTAAAGTTAGGTTTATACTTTCCTCTCAACAGTTTCGCAACTTTTGCGCCCAAACGACCCAATACTTGGTCGGTAGCGTCAACAATGACCCATTCTTTAGTCACTGTAGCTTTGTTTGCAGAAATGGTCTTGTAACTTAAAGTATCCACTCTTGATTTGTTTTTTAATAATGTTACTACTAAATTTTTCTCTTCACCGCTAATCGGACACCCCGGACAAAGGCCGTCCAACTCGCTATGAATTAATCGCTTATCCTTTTTAGATAATAATCGGCTTGCAAAGGTACGGTTTTTCTGCGAACTGACAAACGATTTAGTCTTTTTTTGATTATCACCGAGTTGGCTTTTTCTCACCTGTCACAGATACATACAAAAAAACTTTCCCATCTGGGACGCACGCACAACGTTTTGTCCCGGATGGGAAAGAATTAAAAACAGAAACAACACTCTTGCTGACAAGTACAGAAAACTATCAGCGAACTATATCTTCTGGAAACTTATCGGGCATCACAACACGTTTCCAGGTCTCGTGATACCAGCAATTCAGTTCATTTCCATTCAAGTCCTTCGATATAAAATACTTCAAATGCATGTATTCATCCGATTCCATTTCAAACTGAAGCACATTATCCTGATTGTCCAACATAGGCAGGTGAATGTTCTTTTCAATGCTTTCCTTATAAGAATTATCTGTCAGCTGTTCATAAGTTCCATAACCGGTTATAATGGCATCCGCCCCAGGAATAAGCGTAAAATTAACAATCCGACCATCCTTACCAAGTACTTTGAATGTATTACTCGGCTTCAGCATTCCAGGTACATCAGCAGACTCAGATACATAATGGCACAATTGCCAGATTCCTTCCAGATTGGCCGGTTTAAAAGCGGCCTTCTCCTGTGCGGAGACTCCTACTACCGCAAACAGCATAGCTGCAAGCATGGTAAAGCACAAATTCCGTTTCATATTCGTATCGTTTTTGGTTAACACTCTCAGCCTTAGGGGCTGTCACAAATATAAATAAAATTTTCGAGAATATAACACATATACAGAAAAAAAGTCCGCACAATCTGATAAATTGTACGGACTTGCTCTTTAAGGGTAAAAAATATCCTTATTGTCTTTCAGCAAACAAATTCTTCAATTAGAACTCGGCATTACGCGGAGTACGCGGGAACGGAATAACGTCGCGGATATTGGCCATACCTGTCACAAACAGAAGCAGACGTTCGAATCCCAGACCGAAACCAGCATGAGGACATGTACCGTATTTTCGCGTATCCAGATACCACCACATGTCTTTCATCGGAATATGCAGTTCGGTGATACGTGCCATCAGCTTGTCATAATTCTCCTCACGCACACTTCCACCGATGATTTCGCCAATCTGCGGGAACAACACGTCAGTACCCTGCACAGTCTTACCATCCTCATTCTGCTTCATATAGAAAGCCTTGATTTCTTTCGGATAGTCAATCATGATAACAGGCTTCTGGAAATGTTCCTCAACCAGGAAGCGCTCGTGCTCGCTGGCCAAATCGCAACCCCAATATACAGGGAACTCAAACTTATGTCCTTTTGCCACGGCTTCTTCCAGAATCTTGATACCTTCCGTATAAGGCAGACGGATAAACTCAGTATCAACCACCTTTTGCAGACGTTCTATCAATCCTTTATCAACCATCTTGTTCAGGAATTCCAGATCGTCACGACAGTTATCGAGTGCCCATCTTACACAATATTTAATGAACTCTTCTTCCAAATCCATCAATTCGTTCAGATCAGCAAAAGCAACTTCAGGCTCAACCATCCAGAACTCAGCCAAGTGACGGGGAGTATTAGAGTTTTCAGCACGGAAAGTCGGCCCAAACGTATAGATAGCGCCCAAAGCCGTAGCAGCCAACTCGCCTTCCAGCTGTCCGGAAACCGTTAGACTGGCCTGCTTGCCAAAGAAATCATCATCATAAATGATAGAACCATTCTCGTCCTTCTTCAGGTCGTACAGATTCTTCGTTGTCACCTGAAACATCTGTCCGGCACCTTCGCAATCGGACGCTGTGATGATCGGGGTATGGAAATAAAAGAAACCCTTCTCGTGGAAAAACTTGTGGATAGCTATCGCCATATTGTGACGGATGCGGAACACAGCGCCAAACGTATTGGTACGGGGACGCAAATGAGCAATCTCGCGCAAGAACTCCATGGAGTGACCTTTCTTCTGCAAAGGATATGTATTGTCGCAAGTACCCAACACTTCTATCTCGCGGGCTTGGATTTCGGCTTTCTGTCCGGCACCGACCGATTCGGTCAGAACACCATTCACACTAAGGCAGGCTCCGGTCGTGATATCCTTCAGCACATCTTCGTCAAAGTTGGCCACGTCTACCACAATCTGCACATTATTTATTGTAGAACCGTCATTCAGTGCAATAAAATTCACCTGTTTGCTACCTCTGCGGGTACGAACCCATCCTTTCACATTGACCATAGCGCCAAAATCGTCACGCTTCAGCAGGTCAACAATCTTTGTTCTACTAATCTTTTCCATAATTCTATCGTATTCTGCAAAGAGTCAAAAAGCTACATCGCTCTCCGACTCTTTACTACATTATATTAATACTCTTTTTTATTCAAACGAACCCATCCGTAAGAAGTTTACCTCCTGCTCTGTCAGGTAACGCCATTCGCCACGACGCAACCCCTTCTTTGTTAATCCGGCAAAGTATACACGATCCAGTTTCACCACCTTATAGCCCAGCGACTCGAAGATTCGGCGCACGATACGGTTCTTACCCGAATGGATTTCAATACCTACATCATTCTTCTTATTCTCGTCAGTATAGCTGATGGCATCTGCATGAATCTCACCATCGTCCAACTGAATACCGGCAGCAATCTGTTCCATATCTGCCTTTGTCAGATTCTTGTCCAGATGCACATGATATATTTTCTTTTTCAAATACTTGGGATGAGTCAGTTTAGAAGCCAGATCACCATCGTTGGTAAGCAACAGCACACCGGTCGTATTGCGGTCCAGACGGCCTACCGGATAAATGCGCTCGGTGCAGGCATCCTTTACCAGATCCATTACCGTGCGACGCGCCTGCGGATCGTCGGATGTAGTCACCGTATCTTTAGGCTTGTTCAGCAATACGTAAATTTTGCGTTCGATGCTGACTGTCTGATCATGGAACTTCACTTCGTCACCACGTTTGATCTTGGTTCCCAACTCGGTTACGACAACACCGTTTACCGAAACTACACCAGCTGTAATAAACTCATCGGCCTCACGGCGTGAGCAGACACCGGCATTAGCAAGGAACTTGTTCAAACGGATCGGCTCGTTCGGATCGACAAACTGTTCTTTGTATTCTATCTGTTTCTTCTTGCTGTACTTAGCGTTCGGATCGTAATCGGCTGTACGACGCTGACGGTTTCCACCTTGTTTGCCATATCCCTGCGGCTTGCCTGTACCACCAGCATTGAAACGCGAACGTTGCGGACGATCACCATTATCGGCATTCGGAGCAAAACGCGGACGTTGCGGGCGGTCGTTTCCATACGAACGTTGCGGACGTTCACTAGCTTCGGCATCATTATAACGCGGGCGCTGCGGACGCGCACCATAAGAACGCTGCGGACGATCACCATACTCGTTATTCGGAGTAAAGCGCGGACGCTGCGGACGATCATTGCCATAAGTGCGTTGCGAGCGACTCGAATTTTCTGAATTGGAATTGAAACGCGGGCGATACGAACGGTCATCGCTGTACGAACGTTGCGGACGATCGCCATTCTCAGTATTAGGATTGAAACGCGGACGGTAAGAACGGTCGCTGCTATAAGCACGCTGCACACGTTCACCATTCTCCCTGTTAAATCTCGGGCGATGCGGGCGATCGCCATTTTCACGGTTATAAGACGGACGGTTATAACTTCCGTTGAACTGGTTACCATCACGGCCGGCATTCGAGTTCCCCTCTGCGGAAGAAGCATCGCGCCAAGTTTCGTTTTCTGTACTCATTTTGTTTTTATTCGAATAAAATTAGACGTTGGCCTCACGGCCGTTATTAGGCGGATGTGTCAAATCAAGGAGCTGCTTCCTCTTGACACATCCTCTTATTTACATTCCTGTATAATTGTGCGGAGTGATAGCGCGAAGTTCTTTCTTGATGTCCTCGCTCACGTTCAGCTCCTCGATAAAGTTCTTAATAGATTCTTCTGTTATGGCCTGGTTGGTGCGCGTCAAAGCCTTCAGTGCTTCGTACGGATGCGGATAGGCCTCGCGACGCAGAATAGTCTGAATAGCTTCAGCCACGACGCTCCAGCAGTTGTCCAGATCGCGATAGATGGCTGTTTCATTCAGCAGCAGTTTACGCAAACCTTTCAATGAGCTCTGGATGGCAATGATAATATGTCCGAAAGGCACACCGATATTGCGCAGCACAGTCGAGTCGGTCAGGTCGCGTTGCAGACGAGACACCGGCAACTTCACAGCCAGATGTTCCAAAATAGCATTTGCCATACCCAAATTACCTTCGGCATTTTCAAAGTCGATGGGGTTCACTTTGTGAGGCATAGCACTCGATCCCACCTCACCGGCTTTAATCTTCTGTTTGAAGTATTCCATCGAAATGTATTGCCAGAAGTCGCGGTTCATGTCGATCATGATGGTATTGATGCGCTTCATGGCGTCGAAGATAGCCGACAGATTGTCATAATTGGAAATCTGTGTAGTATATTCTTCACGTTCCAAGCCCAGCTTTTCGGATACGAAACGGTTGCCGAACGCCTTCCAGTCGTATTCGGGATAAGCTACGTGATGGGCGTTATAGTTACCGGTAGCACCACCGAACTTGGCTGTCACGGGACAGGCCTTCAGCGTGGCAAGCTGACGTTCCAAACGATAAACAAACACATTGATTTCTTTTCCCAGACGGGTAGGCGAAGCGGGTTGTCCGTGCGTCTTGGCCAGCATAGGGATGTTGGCCCACTCTTCAGCATACGTGCGAAGTTGTGCTATCAGCTCTTCTATCTGCGGATAGTACACATTGCTCAGTGCTTCTTTCACCGAAAGGGGGATAGAAGTATTGTTAATATCCTGTGAAGTCAGACCAAAGTGAATAAATTCTTTATAGTCGTCCATTCCACCCAGCTTGTCGAACTCTTCTTTCAGGAAGTATTCTACAGCTTTCACGTCGTGGTTGGTCACGCTTTCAATATCTTTGATGCGCTGTGCATCGGCTTCCGAGAAGTTGCGGTAGATGTTTCTCAAAGTTTCGAACACAGCCTTGTCCACCCCTTTCAATTGCGGCAAGGGCAGTTCGCACAGGGTAATGAAGTATTCCACTTCTACCTGTACACGGTATTTTATCAGTGCAAACTCAGAAAAATAATCAGCCAAGGCCTCAGCCTTGCCTCTGTATCGACCATCGATCGGAGAGATAGCGGTAAGTAAATCCAGTTTCATACGTCGTATCTATAATGATAATTATCAGACTGCAAAATTACGGCTTTTTTCTGACTTACAAGGGATAAGAATGACATAAAAACTCCTTGCAACTATAAAATTATCCAAAATACATCCGCCACTGTCGCCGACCTCACCTACCGCCGAACGCAAAAGCCCCTTCCTCCCTGCCCTATCGACTTATCTATACCTTCCTATTTTCCCTAGTTAGAAAAAAATTTTTCCTAGTTAGAGAATAATATTTTCCTAACTGAGAAAAAATAAAGGGATAATTGCTACCCAGAAATGGCTATCCTAAAAAAAGAAAAAGAGGACACATTTACATGTGTCCTCTAAAAAATTGTCGGTGGGCGTTGACGGATTCGAACCGCCGACCCTCTGCTTGTAAGGCAGATGCTCTGAACCAGCTGAGCTAAACGCCCGTTTTGAATAACGAAAGTGAAGAATTGAGTAGTGGGCGTTGACGGATTCGAACCGCCGACCCTCTGCTTGTAAGGCAGATGCTCTGAACCAGCTGAGCTAAACGCCCGTTTTGAATAACGAAAGTGAAGAATTGAGTAGTGGGCGTTGACGGATTCGAACCGCCGACCCTCTGCTTGTAAGGCAGATGCTCTGAACCAGCTGAGCTAAACGCCCGTTTTGAATAACGAAAGTGAAGAATTGAGTAGTGGGCGTTGACGGATTCGAACCGCCGACCCTCTGCTTGTAAGGCAGATGCTCTGAACCAGCTGAGCTAAACGCCCGTTTCGAATAACAAAAATAAAGAATTGAGTGTGGGCGTTGACGGATTCGAACCGCCGACCCTCTGCTTGTAAGGCAGATGCTCTGAACCAGCTGAGCTAAACGCCCGTCACTTTCGTTTCAAAAGCGCTGCAAAGGTACGACATTTTTTGATATCTGCAAACAATCGAATGACTTTTTTCAAAAAAAACATCACAGCCTCATCGAAACAGACTACGGTGTATCCGACCAAACAAACAACACTGTGATGTGCAAAGCACAAAAAAAGTAAGGACACACCTTGATGGTGCATCCTTACAAAATACAATAAAAATATCTCTATTCAGATTATTTATATTCCTGCCAGCTCTTGATCTGGATATCCTCCAATTTCATCTCGCAGAAGGCCTCAATAAAGGCACTAGCCAGACGCGCATTGGTGATCAACGGAATATTATGGTCAATAGCACCACGACGAATCTTATAACCGTTCGTCAACTCACGTTTGGTATGATTCTTCGGGATATTGACAATAAGATCGAACTTATGCTCGGAAATCATCTTCATCACATTATTCTCGGCATCGGGACGTTCATCCGGCCAGAAAACAGGCACTGTATCTACGCCATGGGCATTCAAGAAAGCTGCTGTGCCAGCTGTAGCATAGATCTTATAACCTTTAGTATAAAGCATGCGGCTGGCATCGAGCAAATCAACTTTCGACTTCATGGCACCCGACGAGAACATCACACCCTTTTCTGGAGAAGGAACTTTGAAGCCGGTAGCAATCATCGCATTCAGCAAAGCTTCTGAGAAATCATCACCCAAGCAACCAACCTCACCTGTTGAAGACATGTCTACACCCAATACAGGGTCGGCCTTGTGCAGGCGCGAGAACGAGAACTGGCTGGCTTTTACGCCAATCCAATCGATATCATAAGCCGATTTATCGGGTTTGGTATAAGGAGCATCGAGCATAATCTTTGTTGCGGTCTCGATAAAGTTGCGTTTCAACACTTTGCTGACAAACGGGAAACTACGTGAAGCGCGAAGATTACATTCAATCACCTTAACTTCATTATTGCGAGCCAGGAACTGAATGTTGAACGGACCTGAGATGTTCAGTTCCTTAGCAATCTGACGGCTGATCTTCTTGATGCGACGGGCGGTAGCAAAATAGATCTTCTGAGCGGGGAACACCAGGGTAGCGTCGCCAGAGTGTACGCCGGCAAACTCGACGTGCTCGGAAATGGCATATTCCACCACCTCGCCGTTCTGAGCTACGGCATCGAATTCTATCTCCTTCGTATTCTGCAAGAACTGCGAAACAACTACCGGATATTCTTTCGATACCTCAGCTGCCATCTTCAGGAACTCCTGCAATTCTTCTTCATCGTAGCAAACGTTCATAGCTGCACCCGAGAGAACGTAAGACGGACGCACCAGCACCGGATAGCCCACCTTGGCCACAAAGCCTTTCACATCTTCCAGGCTGGTCAGCTCCTGCCATGCCGGCTGGTCGATGCCCAGCTGATCGAGCATGTGAGAGAACTTGTTGCGGTTCTCGGCACGGTCGATAGATACCGGAGAGGTACCCAATACAGGAACAGACTGGCGATAGAGTTTCATAGCCAGATTGTTCGGAATCTGTCCGCCTACCGATACGATAACGCCACGGGGCTGTTCGAGGTCGATAACATCGAGCACACGTTCGAACGACAGTTCGTCGAAATAAAGGCGGTCGCACATATCGTAGTCGGTCGATACGGTTTCGGGGTTATAGTTGATCATAATAGACTTATAACCCAGCTTGCGGGCTGTCTGAATAGCATTCACCGAACACCAGTCGAACTCAACGCTGGAACCGATACGATAAGCACCCGAACCCAGTACAACTACCGACTTTTCGTTCTTATAATAGTTTACATCATAACCCTGTACGGCATATGTCATATAAAGATAGTTGGTCAGTTCAGGATGTTCACTGGCTACGGTATTAATACGTTTCACAGCCGGAAGAATACCCAGTTCCTTACGACGGGCACGCACCATGAGATTTTCCTTCTCCATGTTGCCAGTCGGATGAAGTACGAAACGGGCAATCTGGAAGTCGGAGAAGCCTAATACCTTAGCCTGACGCAACACATCGGCAGGAATGTCTTCTATCTTCTTATATTCAGAGAGTTTATGCTTATAATCGACAATATTCTTCAGCTTGCCGAGGAACCACGGATCAATCTTTGTCAGATCGTAAATGCGGTCAATCGTATAGCCTTCTTCCAGAGCTTGGGCAATGGCAAAAATACGAAGATCAGTCGGATGCGACAATTCGTGATCAAGATCATCGAAATGAGTACCGTCGTTGCCAACAAAACCATGCATACCCTGGCCAATCATACGCAAACCTTTTTGGATAATTTCCTCGAAGCTACGGCCGATAGACATGATTTCACCTACCGACTTCATGCTCGAACCGATTTCGCGGCTCACTCCGACAAACTTCGTCAAGTCCCAGCGAGGAATCTTACAAATCAGGTAATCGAGCTGAGGTGCTACATAAGCCGAGTTGGGTGTACCCATCTCGCCAATCTGATCGAGCGTATAGCCTAAAGCAATCTTGGCAGCTACAAAAGCCAACGGATAACCGGTAGCCTTGGATGCCAATGCAGAAGAACGACTTAAACGGGCATTTACCTCGATGACACGATAGTCATTGGTTTCGGCATTGAAAGCATACTGAATGTTACACTCGCCCACAATGCCCAAGTGGCGGATACACTTGCGGGAAAGTTCCTGCAACATTTCTACCTGCTCGTTGCTGAGCGAACAAGTCGGTGCAACCACTATAGACTCACCTGTATGGATGCCCAGAGGGTCGAAGTTTTCCATGCTGGCCACGGTGAAACAATGGTCGTTTGCGTCACGGATAACCTCAAATTCTATTTCTTTCCAACCTTTCAGAGACTCTTCTACCAGAATCTGTTTGGAGAAAGTGAACGAGCTTTCGGCCAACTTCACAAATGCTTCTTCGTCGGGGCAAATACCGCTACCCAATCCGCCCAGCGCATAAGCCGAACGTACCATCACCGGATAACCGATTTCGCGAGCAGCCTTCAAAGCATCTTCCATACTTTCCACAGCATGACTCTTAGGAGTCTTCATCGGTATTTCATCGAGCTTTTTGACAAACAAGTCACGGTCTTCCGTATACATGATGGCTTCTACTGAAGTACCCAACACACGTACACCGTATTTTTCAAGAATACCTTTCTGATAAAGTTCGGTTCCGCAATTTAATGCAGTCTGTCCACCGAAAGCCAACAGGATTCCGTCGGGACGTTCCTTCTTGATAATCTCTTCCACGAAATAAGGAGTTACCGGCAAGAAATACACCTTGTCAGCGATACCTTCCGAAGTCTGAATCGTAGCGATATTGGGGTTAACCAGCACAGAGCTGATACCTTCTTCGCGCAAAGCTTTCAAAGCCTGCGAACCGGAGTAGTCAAATTCTCCAGCCTGACCGATCTTGAGCGCACCTGAACCCAAGACTAACACTTTCTTCAAATCGTTCTTCATTGTTTCTCTTTATAAGTTGTTTTAATGTCTTTTACTCCATATATAAAAAATGCGTCATCCTTATCAAAGGACAACGCATTTATCAAAGAATTAAAAATATCTCTGCAAAAACGGAAAAACCATCAACCGGCGAATGAAATTCATTCGAACTAAAATAAAAACTGGTTCCCATTTCCTGTGACTGCATATACAATTTCTAAAGTTTTTGCAAAGTAACGACTTATTCGTGACATGAACAAATATTTCAGAAATTGTTTTGCAACACAAATGACACATGCCGTTATTTAACAAAAATAACAGGCCGTTCCAATTGTTACCTTGCCGTTTGATTTATCTTTTCCGTATCGTTTTTTAAAACAGCTTTGGTACGGTACTTCATAAAATCATCTGTATTCAGCTTTGGAAAACCGTTCCGCTCTATATATTCACCAACTTCTTTCAGTGTCTTTACATTCTCTTCCAAAATAGTACCATCCGGACGAGGGCCAATATTCAGCAACAGATTGGCATTCATTCTGGCACAATGTTCAAGCAACTCCAGCACCTCTTTCACCGACTTCTGACGCTGTTTCGGATCGGTAATATAAGACCATCCCAAAGTCTGGATAGGAATGTTCAGCTCGGCAGGCTTGGTCTGATTGCTTTCCCACGCCTTGTCTGCCGCATCCTGCACTTCCTGAGGCAGACCTGCATTTTTGAAGATAGGTGACAGAGAGCCCATTTCGCGTTCACCGGTGATGAAGTCTTCATTGCCGTTCACACCCGTCTTGAAAACTACCAATGCGTGAGGTTGTATCGCATGAATCATATCATAGATTTCCTGTATCCGGAACATATCAGGATGCTGATAAACCCCTCCTGACGTATCGAACCAGAAACCGGCAATCGGACCATACATCGTACAAAGTTCCATAATCTGCGTTTTGGCAAAATTCAGATAATGCTTGAAGTCTTCCGGATTCCGATACTTGTATTCAGCCGGTTCCTCAGCATAATGCGGACGGGCAGGATCGTACAGAGAAGACGGCAGGAAGTAGGGATGATGCCAGTCTATTCCGATAGAATAATAGATGAACAGTCCTAACCCGCTGCGCCGGCAAGCCTCAGCCAGTTCTTTCAGGAAATCGCGTCCTGCCGGATAGTCCAGACTATTATAATCTGTAGCATGACTTCCCCAAAGCGCAAAGCCGTCGTGATGCTTGATCACAAACGTGATGTACTTCATCTTTGCACTAAGAGCCAGGTCGACATAATCCTGTGCACAGAATTTTTCACCTTTGAACTCACGTGCTTTCTGTTCGTATTCCTTAACCGGAATCTTATCATAATACATCACCCATTCTCCTTTACCATACAACGTAGCAGGGCCCCAATGAACAAACAGACCAAAACGTGCATCCTTAAACCAGGACAATGCAGCCTCGCGAGGTGATTTCTCATATTCAGCTTCATAACCTTTCAGAAAGTAAGGTATTTCTCTCCATGCATTCTCTTGAGCAAACGCTCCCACTGCCAATAATTGCAGAAATGAGAGCAAACATATTTTTAAAATCTTATTCTTCATTATACAAATTCTCTTTTTCTGTTCATACTATACACAAAACTAATCCTTCAGCATGCAGCCGGCCATGCCGACGTTTTTCTCTTTTTCCCGGCACAACAATATCCGCAGTTCACAATTCGTTCCAGCTTCGGAAAAAGGCACCGTAAAGTCTGCAGTCTTTTCGCTTTCCTTTGTACCGATACATGTCCCGTCAAGCCAGACTTCTGCTTTCCCCGTTACTTGTCTGAGCACGACTTTTCCTCCATGTTTCTGATGAGCAGATTTAGGTTCGAAAGAGGTGCGCAATATCACGTAGTCTGCCTTATTCATGGAAATGTTTATTTCTCCTGAAGAAGGCTGCCAGCTATTCATATCATTCTCGGCAACCCGTTGCATTACATCCGGCTTGTCGGAATACAAAGGTGAAATCAGCCATTTGTCCAACATCAGCGGTTCTGCTACCGAAGGAACAAAAGAAGCAATCGATTTCCAGACAGAAGGTAAAACCAAAGTGGCGGTCTGAAGCCCCGGAGAAGTTGCTTTCAGGCATATCTCTCCATCTGCTTCTTCCGTACTTTGTATGATGACCTGTGCCAGTCCATTGAACAGACTTCGCTTATTTCCCTTTTCGGGTTCATGGCAATTCGGATTTCCATTACCTAAACCGATAATCTTTGCCGGACCCGATATGGTAAATTCTATCGGATGACAGGCAGTAGGCACATGTCTGCCTTTCCGGTCAAGTACCTCTACCGTGACAGGCATGGCATCGCACCCGTTCCCCATCAGGCTGTTACGATCCGGCGTCAGACGAACGCAATAAGCCTCGCCTGTCGTCTCCACTTTCTTCCTCGAAACAATTTTCCCGTCTTTATAACCGACAGCTTCCAACTTGCCAGGTTTGTAAGGCACCATCCAAGTGTTCATTTCATACGGATTTACCTCCTGTTCCGATACCAGTTTCCCGTTCAGATACAATTTCACTTTATCCGCATTGCTCAATGCCATTACTTTAATCGGCTTTCCAACAGAATCGGCCGGCCAGTTCCAATGAGGGACCAGTTCCAGAACCGGTTTATCTTCAATCCATTGCGCCTGATGCAGGTAATAAGCCATTTTAGGGAAACCACACAAATCCATAATGCCAAAAAACGAACTGACCGAAGGCCACTGGAAAGGAGTAGGCTCGCCATGATAATCGAAACCGGTCCAATAAAAACAACCGGCCATCCAAGGACGTTCGGCAACAGCCTTCCACGCATCACGATGAGTAGCACCCCAATTAGCACACTGCGTATCGTACGAATCCATCAGATTGCGGGAACGGTCCGTCACATATTCGCCTCTGACCATAAAGGCAGATCCGTCTTCCGAACTGGTCAGGGGCAGATCTGGATTCAAAGCATGAAAACGGTCATAACTCTTAATCTGATAATTAAAGCCACCCACATCTACCGCCTGAGACACATTGTACTCCGAAAAGAATCCTCCGTTCATGGCAGCCGTAACCGGACGTGTCGTATCCAGCCGTTTCACTACATCGGACATCCGACGAACCATTTCGTAACCATTCTCCGTACCCTGCATCGGTTCTTCATTGAACACCGACCACAATATCACACTCGGACAGTTACGGTCGCGACGCACCAGCCACTCCAACTGGCGCACATACTCGGGAGAGGTATTGAACAAACGGTTCTCGTCCAATACCATAATACCCATGCTGTCGCAAGCAGCCATAAACTCCTTGGCTGCCGGATTATGAGCCGAGCGGTAGGCATTGACACCCATTTCCTTCAACTTCCGCAAGCGGAACTCCCACAAAGCGTCAGGTACAGCGACTCCTACACCGGCATGATCCTGATGGTTGCATACACCTTTTATCTTGATGTTCTTGCCATTCAGCCAAAAGCCGGTGTCCTTGTCAAACCGGATGGTGCGGAAACCGCAACGTGTCACCACCTCGTCCGTCGTACATCCGTTTTGCTTCACGCTGGTTCTTACCTTATATAATATAGGAGTTTCCGGCGACCAAAGTGCCGGGTTCTCTACCGGCAAAGTCAACTTCGCCACTCCTTCACGCAAAGGAACAAGAGCAGCATGCGCCGTTCCCTCCTTAACCACCTTTCCTTCGGGAGAAAGCAAAGCAACTTCCACTTCGGCATCGGCCGACTGTTTTCCTGAATTGTACAAGGTTACCTCAACCGGAAGCTCCCACCGACCGTCCGGACGACAGACAGGATGAGCAAACACACCATCCGTCTGGACATGAAGGGGAGAACGCTTGACCAACCAGGCGTGGCGATATATGCCGGCTCCTTCGTACCACCATCCTTCCTGAGCATCGGCGTCAACACGAACAACAACCGTATTGACACGGTCGCCATAAGTCACATACGGAGTCACATCTATGTACATGGAAGTATACCCACACCAGTTCCGGTGAAGTAAGGTTCCGTTAACCCAAACAGTAGCATGAGTCGCTATGCCGTCAAACTGCAACTCAATATGCTTTCCCTTATCCTCCGGCAGCAACTTGAACTTACGTCGATACCAGCCAATTCCCCGTTTATAATAGCCTTGCGACAGATTAGCTTCCGGATCGACACTTCCTTCAATGGCCCAGTCATGAGGTAAGTCCAATACATGCCATGACGAATCATCGTATCCGGGAGCTGCTGCACCACCGGCGTGTCCGGCTTTGGCATTCCGGTAGGAAGCACTATGGCCTCGAACTACCGGAAAAGGGATGTCGCCCAAATGGAAACTCCAACCCTTGTCAAAGCACAAGACTTCACGCTGAACAGCCAATTCCTGCGCAAGTCCTTTCTTTATCATCAAAAGGCTACATATCAACAATAAAAATGTAATTTTTCGCATTCTACTTTGTTTTATAAAATGTAATTATTGTTTCTGCTGATAATCTGCCTAATTTTTATTCATAAACCAACCATGCTGTAGCCTTTGTATCCGCATCAGCTGTCAGACGGATCCAACGTGCCTGAAACTCTTTCGGGAAACGAACTTCTTTCTTTGTGTCAGGAGCTAATGAGAAAGCATCGTAAACCATCCAGTCACCATTTCCCGTAGGATCTATTTCAATGGTCATATTGACAGCTTTATCCGATTGTTGCTCGACTGTCAACAACTTCTTGTCGTAGAAACCTATCAGATAAGGATCGGAAGGAACACCTGCTTTTACCTCAGTGTCTTTCCACGGACCACCCTGACCTACAGGCTTACCCATAGACCACAAGTCATCAATAACTCCCACCCAAACTGCAGCTTTACCATCCTCCGAAACTACGATATGCTGATTATCATCTGCTTCAGCCGGATCAATACCAGTCATTACCAGCATTCCCCGATAGGAAGCATAGTCATTGATATGGAAATTGTGAGTAGCGATCGGACGTATCTTGGCATATCCGTCTGCATTCTCGGCCGGGAGTTCATAGAAAGTACCCATGCATGAGAACAAGTCACGCTCTGTAGCCACTTCTCTGCACACACGTAGCTGTCCTTGGTCAGTCAGATCACGATATTCATCCACACCTAAAGGCAAACGCCAGCGGCGTCCACGATCATCAACTACCAATACTGAACAGTCATCTATTGTCACTACTGATTGGGGGATTGCGAACTTCTTGACAATAAACTCCGAAGTCTTCGGGTCGTCCTTCTTCACCAGCTTCAGTTCATCACCCATTTCATAATATCCTGTAGCGACCTGTTTACCGTCTACCCATTCGTTAGATACTACGCCCAACGCTCTTCTGTTGTCACCAAGTCCGTACAACAGACCACCTATCACTTTCTCCGATTCCGACTGTGCCAGTCCTTCAAACATCCGATCCGACTGGTTCTTTCTGTCATCATCCGATGTATAAGAGAAACTTAAAGTCGCACAAGCATTGTCGTTCGCCTTTACCCGGATCCACTCGCCTTTGTCTTTCGCATCGAAGGTAATGAAAGTAGCTTCACCACCAGGCACATGTACCTCGCGCAATGTCTGCCATTGATTGTTACCGTCAACATCCACTTCCAGCACGAACGAAGCATCCTGTTTGCCTTCGTTCTTCAACCAGGCACATCTCTGCGACCATCCGGCAAAAAGGAATGGTTCGGAATATGCTCCGGCTTTCACATTTTCCTTCACCCAGACAGCACCTTCGGCTGTAGCCGGTCCCAGTTCATCCGGCTTCGATACGGAAGTAAACCAAAGATTTGAATTCGACTGTCCGGGACCTTCTATATTTCCTTTCGCCTTACGCTTATTCAGGAATTCCTTCTGTGCAGAATCGTCGCAACCGAATACAAGCTGATCATTCCAGCGGGCAAAGTCGCCAATGACTTTCAGATAAGCCGAACGCGGACGGATGCCAGCCGAATGGTCTGCCGTAAACGTAGCGGGGAAATGCCAGAACATGCCGTGCATCGTCATCAGATATTCCGGTTCTTTCTCAGTACCCACATTACGGATACGAGGCCATTCCGTATTCCATCCGTGTGCTCCGTCATAGCTATGGCTTGCTTTAGGCAGACGGTAGAACGTCCATCCCTTTTTGGCATCGCGCACACCCAACAGCACCGACTTATGATCCCAACCAGTAGCCCAGATCGGATCTGTCTCAGGGTTAGCATTACCATAAATGCCTCCAGGACCAGTCACTTCCACAAACTGATTGCGGCGAACCACCTTCCAGTCTTTTCCATTCCACTCAGCCAAAGCGCCTGCTTCCACATCAAATTTCTCCAGTGCTTCGTGAGAAGCCTCTCCGTTATTACTGTATACGGTTACTCCCTGACCCGAATAGAATCCTTTGCCATGAGCACCCGGCAACAGGGCATTCGACTGTGCCAATTCGCCTTTCTTTTTCGGAACACAGTTCCCATCCAGATATAGCGTATCAACCTGAAGCGTATTCACGTCTACACTGTAAAAGCCCTCTTCCATTGTAGCATAATAAATTTTGCCGGCAGGATCTGTCAGATGGCGTGCATTACCGGTATGGCGTCCGGGCATAGCTTTGTAGGGTATCACTCTGACCTTTCCTTCTGCATCAACTGCATACGGGCCGATGAATAATTGGTTGCTCTCGCGGTGTATCATACGGTTGGCCGGCGTACCTCCAATACTTTCCGAATGCACCGTTTGTTGATAATCCGACGAAACGGAATACAACTTGTCCGACGAGCCGAAAGGCAGGTGAGGACCATAGGTAATCACCCAAAGACGATCGGCCCAAGGTACTACAGCTCCGGTTCCACATTCTCCTTCATTATTATAATATGCCAAACGGGGATAAATACCGGAAATAGACTCCGGTATTTCTTTAATTCCTTTTTGGGACGTACAGCCAAGCAGGGTGCTCAGCATGCACAATCCTACAATACGATTCACATTTTTCATGGAAACAATTCTTTATTAATCAGATATATAATTTATTTCAATTACACTTATTCACTTCATCAAAGTCAATCCTTTAAAAGACAATTATCAATATCCGGGATTCTGTACCAAATTGTCATTAATCAGAATTTCTTTGGTTGGAATCGGCCATAAATATTGGCGGTCGTTCCACATACGTTGCGACATTGGAGCTATCAGTCCCGCATTCTCCATTGCTGAAAAATCAGGTATTCCATCTTCATCTATTGCCGGAGTTTCTGGCCAGAACCACAAACCTTTATCCACCACTTTCTCCTTCAACAAAGATACCGGATAGAGCATACCATAATTAGGACGAGTAAGTGCTTTTCCTGCAATTTTCCATCTCACAAGATCCATATAACGCAAACCTTCTTTAGCAAATTCCATACGCCGTTCTGCCCTGAGAATAGAACGCAATTTCTGCTGATCGGTCGTAGTCACAGCAGGATAAGCATTTGTTTGGGTATAGTCTACTCCATAAGCTCTTGCACGTACCTGATTGATAGCATCCAATACAGACTGGTCTATCTGATTCAGTTCAATCTTAGCTTCGGCATACATCAACAAAACATCAGCATAACGGATAATAATCTTATCCGGATCTACATCCATTCCATTTTCGAGCCAGGTCTCATCTATTCCTTTCTTCCAGACCAGCCCATTATAAGAAGCATATTGAGCATTCACACGTGCATCATTGTTCTTCTGCATCTTTCCTGTATTGTAGTTCATGACTTCTACTGCATCAGGATGCGGATTGTAGTCAAAGCCCAAGTGACGAGTTCCAAATTCCACGATTGTTGCCGTACAACGCGGATCACGATTCTTGAACGGATTATGAGGATCGAACAACGGTGATTCGTCTATAGGCAATCCATCGGTACAAAGATACGATGCCAGCAAATCCCATGAAGGACAATAGGCTCCCCATCCACCAGGATTACGGGTTACTTCATTCTTCACATTACTGCTTCCATAGGTCACATCATATTCAATGGAACGAGGCAATAAGAAAATGGCCTCTTCTGCATTCTTTGTTGTACTCAGGAAAAGATCGGCATAACTAGAATGCAACTTGTAGATACCTAAATCCATACATTGTTTTGCAGCATCACGGCAAACTTCCCAATCGCCCATGTACAATGCAAAACGGGCTTTCATAGCCATTGCCGCTCCTTTGGTAGCACGTTGGGAAGAAGTTCCGGTATATTTTTCCGGCAGATATTTTATAGCCTCATCATAATCAGCATAGATTAAAGGTATAACCTCTTCCTTAGGAGTCTGTCCCATCTGAAAAGCAGCATCGATATCTATGACTTCCGTCACATACACCACATTGCCAAAATAGGTAACCAATCTGGCATAGCAGGAAGCACGTTGGAATAGGGCTTCGGCCATATATTGATTCACCTTTTCTTCCGAAATGCCCATGGCTAGCATTTTATCCTTATTAGCCAAAATTGTGTTAGTACGGGCAATAGACTTATACTGATTGGTCCATAATGTCGTAACATCACCATCCTGACCATTCAGTGTTCCATTCACAATACTTGATAGAGTCTCCCGATAGATGAAATCATCTGTCCGGTTTTCATTATCCAGTGGCCAAAAAGAATCTCTATAGAAATCTTTAATCGACATTTCTATTTCAGTCTCATCCGAGTACCAGTTTTCACTGGAGGCCTGAGAAAGAGGATTTAAGTCCAGATCTATACAGGAAGTCCACATAAAAAGTCCTCCTGTCAGCAATGTATAAATTAACTTTTTCATTTCATCAACATTTTAAAAGTTTACAGACAAGCCAAACAATACCGATGTAGTAATCGGGTAAGAAGAAGTTCCCATTTCAGGATCCCATCCCTTCGGATAATTGCTAATACAGAACAAATCATTTGCCGCTACATAGACACGTGCCTGCTTGATTGTCACCTTTTCTGTCCATTTTTGAGGCAAAGTATAGCCTAACGTTATGTTCTTCATACGCAAATAGCGACCATTGAACAACCAATAATCAGACATAGCATAATTAGAACCGGCGTTGGCATATGTCAAACGTGGATAAGCAACCTGCGCATTCTGTTCCGGCGTATTCTTTTCGCTCCAATAATTACCATCTATAATTGAGGGAATATTTCCCCAATTGTACTGTAAAGGCTGAACCATCGCCGAGGACAAACGGGCATTTTGCCGACCAATACCTTGGAAAGCAACCGAGAAATCAATTCCCTTATATCCCAGGTTCAATGTAGCTCCATATTGGAAACGTGGCAAAGATCCACCCAACAGCACGCGGTCATACTCCGGTGATATTTTCCCATCGGGCACTCCGTCCGGACCTGACACATCCTTATATTTAACATCTCCCAACTTGACATTATCATTCAACTTGGGACCTTGCAGGTCTTCCTCTGTCAGCATCAATCCGTCGCTCAGATAACCATACCATTCGTTAAACTCACTGCCTTCCAGTTTCACCTGATCACCTAAGAACTCTGTTCCTCCCAAGTCTCCCATCTTGGAAACAAAATCAGAGAAATTGGCAGATATTCCATAAGTCAAATCTCCAATCTGATCGTTCCAGCCAACTTCGATATCGTAACCATTGGTGTACATCTTACCGGTATTCTTCTGTGGATTATCAAAACCTACATAATCGGGAATTTCCAAAGCCAACAGCATGTCTTTAGTCTGTTTGTTATAATAATCGGCTGTCACACGCAAACGGTTATTGAAAAAGTATGCATCAAAACCTACATCCACCGAGTTGGTCGTTTCCCAGGAAATATTTGTCATGGCATAAGCCCACTGAGCTGCAGAAAGCTGAGACACCACCTGTCCATTCTGATAAAACAGTACATTGCTGAATGACAAAGATGCCTGATAAGGATAATTGCTACCAATACGTTCGTTACCCAACGAGCCATAAGAAGCTCTCAACTTCAGAAAAGACAACCAGTCCAGATTCAGATTCTTCATAAAGTTCTCCTCACTTATCACCCAACCCGCAGAAACCGACGGGAAAGCACCCCAACGATGGTCGGGATGGAAACGGGAAGAACCATCATAACGAATATTGGCTTGCAACAGATATTTGTTATCGAAGTTATAAGCTACTCGGCCAAACCATGAACGATAGGCCAATTCCGAAGCATTTCCGCTATTGTCACGATAATCCAACGGACCCAGATCCAAATAGGGGAAGTTGTCCAGCTCATACTGATCGCGAGAAGCAGACAACTGTTCCGACAACAGATAATACGTCTCGTAGCCCGCCATCAAATTCAGATCATGCTTACCGAATGTTTTCGCATAGTTAATAATCCCCTGAATCGTAACATCATAAGAGTCATTCCGTTTCTCTGTCAACATGGTTGTAGAATATCCTCCATCGCAATATCCGGCTATCACATTCGGATCTTCCGAAGAATAGTAAGGAACAGCTTTCTTGAAGTTCTTCTGCTTCGTAAACGAATAATTGGGAGAAATGACAGCCGAAATCGTCAACCCATCAATGGGAGTTAAATTAATAGCGGCTCTACCTCCAACCTTTGTATACCATTCATCGTTTGTTCCACCTTCATTAACCACAGCGTAAGGATTACTTCCATTTTTACCTTCCGCATATGCACCATTTTGCCAAACAGCCGGATAAATCATAGGTGCAAGACGCATATCAAAAAACGGATTGTAGTTGGGTTGATGTCCTTTTGTCCTTTTAAAATTGACATCCAACGTCGCACCAAGATATTTGTTAACTCTAAAATCATTGTTCGAACGTATCATAAAACGCTCATAGTAACGGTCACCATACAGACCGTCTACTTTATCGTAAACAAACGAAGCATTGGACTTCACATTCTTGGAGCCACCAGAGACATTAACCGTATGTGTCTGGCGTGGAGCCGATTTTTTCAGGATCAGCCCCGTCCAGTCTGTGATAGAATATTTATCCGGATCAGTCAAATGATTCGTTTCCCAATTATTGACATCATCATCTGAGTAAGCCTGATTCCAGCCGCCGGAAGGATTGTCGTTATAGCGCAGTTCATTGGTCATTTCCAAAAAGCGCTTTACACCTACATACTCGGGTTGTTGGGTTGGAATTTCCAGACCATACTCGAAATTGTAACTGATAGACAAGTCTTTTTCCTTAGCACGTTTTGTCGTTATCACAATTACACCAGCCGCAGCACGAGAACCATATATAGAGGCAGAAGCAGCATCCTTCAGTACCGAAATACTTTCTACATCGTTCGGAGCTACATCGTTAATACTGCCCGGCACTCCGTCCACAATCACCAAAGGGCTCGTGTCACTGATGGTAGTTACACCACGGACTTTGATGCTTCCGGCAGCAGCTCCCGGCGCATTATTATCGCGAGTCACCGTCACACCTGCTATGGCTCCCTGCAAGGCTGTAGACAGCTGAGTGGTCTTACGTGCAGCCAGCTGATCACCTTTAACGGCGGCAACAGCACCCGTCAAGTCGCTCTTCTTCATCGTACCATAACCCACAACAACAACTTCGTCCAGCATTTCTGTATCTTCCTTCAAGATAAGTTGCAAATCTTGTCCGGCTACAGGCTTCACCTGCTGCGACTTATATCCTATATAAGAAACCTCAAGCGTAGAAGCGCCACCAACTTTCAGAACAAAATTACCATTGAAGTCCGTAATGGTGCCATTGGAAGTACCCAATTCCTTTATTGTTGCTCCAATCACCGGTTCGCCTGCGACATCAACGACCCGGCCTTTCACCTGTTTCGTTTGTTTACTATCAGACGATTCTACATTTTCTGTCGTGAGAATGATTTTCTTGTCTACTAATTTATATTTTATATTTGTCCCATTGAAAACTTTATCCAAAACGGCAAACACGTCACTGTTTGTTGCCGATACATAAACCTCACGATTCAAATCGACGTGAGCATTATTATAAAAGAAATCATAATCCGACTGTGCTTCTATCAGTTTCAATACTTCACTAACAGTCATTTTCTTGGCCTTGATAGTGATGGTGCTACTTTGAGCAAAGGCTCCGACCGTAACAAACATACTTGAAACGGTTAACAAAACAAAAATTAAAGTCCTTATAGTTAAAGGAGCTTTTCCCCTGATTGTGTTCATCAATTTATTTTTCCACAACCGTTGGATAATAATAGTTTTTCGCATAGCTTTGTAATGCATTAAAATGAATAAAATACGTTATCGCCTTTTCTACCGCCAAGTCTAAAAGGCATCAGATGTTTTTCATGCAGGCAGGATGTCTCAGCATCTGCCTGCGTGTTTTTCTAAGAAGGATACAATACTTTCATGGTGTTTAAACATTAAGGTTACTAATAAATTTCAATTATCATTTTTTCTTCATTTTTTACCATTTTCCTCAAATACCGCCAACGGATATTCGATGAGATTCTAAAATAATCCAGGATCTGCTCCAGACGCTGGGTAACAAAGGTGCCTGTGAAACAATAGTCATAAAACTTACGTTCTTTCACCTCAAAGGATACATTGAAGCGCTTTTCAAGCATTTCGAGCGATTCTTCGAAAGGAGTATTGTCGAAAACAATTTTTCCGTCCTTCCACGATAGTTCGGACAGACCGGACGTAGCACGCATGGAGACGTTGCCATTCTGTTTGTCGTATATCACTTTCTGTCCCGGTCGTATCCTTACTGCCCGTTGCTTGCCGGCTTTCATAAAACGGAAGTTTACGCTACCCTCTACCAGGGTTGTTTTCACGGTTTCCAGATCATCATAGGCTTCGGCATTGAACTTCGTACCCAGCACCTCTATCTCTGTACCTTCGGGCATGGATAAGACAAAACGCCGTTCTGCATCTTTAGTCACTTCGAAATAGGCTTCTCCGCGAAGCGAAACACTACGTTGCCCGTCAGTGAAGTGAGAAGGGTATGTCAGCGTCGATCCCGAATTCAGGCAAACCAGTGTACTGTCCGGCAGACGGAAAGAAGCCGTCATCCCCGGATTAGTAGATACTGTCAGCATCTGCGGTTCGTAACCCGAAGTATAATGATAGAGCAATGCGAACAAAGATATTGTAACAGGAATGAAGAGGATAGCGGCACTGCGTTGCAACCATTTCCATAAATCAGCCTTCCGGCGCCTTGAGCGTATTTTCCCTTTTGCCCGCGCCAATCTGGATTCAATACCCATCGTGTCGGAAAAGTCACGGACGTCAGCAGCCAAGAGCAACATATACAGGCGTCTGGCCTCATCAAAATGTTCTTCCGACTCAGCAATCCAGTTTTCCGCGCTTTCAGTCTCTATAGCATCTGCCGTACCTTCAAGGTATTTCATCAACAACATTTCTATATCTTGTTCTTCGTCTTTCATACCGCTTACTATTTCAGTTCCTTTTATTAAGAAGGCAATCGGGAGAGAAAGATTCCTAAACCATAATGTATATTTAACACAAATAAACATTTCCCGAACGGAGAAGAAAAAAATCCCTTCCGCTTTAAATGCACATTTAAAACATATTTCATATTTTTGTCGTATGAGGCACATCGATAACGACAACTACCTATTATCAGCCCTGCAAAAAGGAGGCTCGGCTGCCTTCGATAGTATTTTCAGAAAATACTACCCGATATTGTGTGCATACGCCAGCCGGTTCGTTACGAGAGAAGAAGCAGAGGACATTGCAGAGGATACTTTACTATGGCTATGGGAACACAAGGACTATCTGGAAATTGATGCTTCACTGGGCGCTTACCTTATCCGGGCCGTGTATCATAAGTCCATGAACAGAATCAGACAGGAGGAACTGAAAAACAGAGCCGACACGCTGTTCTTCGAAGAAATGCAGAAAATGATGAAAGACGACAACTTCATGCAATTCAAAGAACTGAGCGACCACATCAAGGAAGCTATCCAATCGCTACCGGACTCCTATCGGGAGGCCTTCATCATGCACCGTTTCAAGAAGATGACTTACAAGGAAATAGCCGAAACGTTACAGGTTTCGCCCAAAACCGTCGACTACCGCATACAAAAAGCCCTGAGCATCCTGCGCATCCGGCTTACCGACTATCTGCCCGTACTGTTATTCCTGAACGACTGGGACGTATAGAAGAAGGAACGATCCGGCAAGCAACTGCAATACTGCCATCCACCCCCTCACAGCATTCCTACTGATTTCCTTTCACTTTTTCACGAAAAACACCTACCTTTACGGCCAGAAAAAGCAATGGGAAATGATTAATGGTAAATGGTGAATGATTAATGGTGAATGGTAAATGATAACTAATTCTTCATTCTTCATTCTTCATTCCTCATTCTTCATTTTCTTATTCTTCATTTCCCGCTTTCAGTTTACGATTATCAATAATTCAAATATATAAGTATGGCAAAAGAAAAAATCATCCTCACAGGCGACCGCCCGACGGGACGCTTGCACATAGGACACTACGTAGGCTCACTGCGCCGCCGCGTGGAACTGCAGAATACCGGCGACTACAAAGATATGTTCGTCTTCATAGCCGACGCACAGGCACTGACCGACAACATGGACAACCCCGAAAAAGTACGCCAGAACGTCATCGAAGTAGCATTGGACTACTTGGCCTGCGGACTGGACCCGACGAAGAGCACCATCTTCATCCAGTCGCAGATACCCGAGCTGTGCGAACTTTCCTTCTACTTCATGGACCTGGTAACCGTCAGCCGCCTGCAACGCAACCCTACCGTGAAGACCGAAATACAGATGCGTAACTTCGAGACAAGCATCCCCGTAGGCTTCTTCACCTACCCCATCAGCCAGGCAGCGGACATCACTGCCTTCAAGGCAACCACCGTGCCCGTAGGCGAAGACCAGGAACCGATGCTGGAACAAGCCCGCGAAATCGTGCGCCGCTTCAACAACATCTACGGCGAAACACTGGTTGAGCCCGAAATCCTGCTGCCCGACAACGCCGCCTGTCTGCGTCTGCCCGGCACCGACGGCAAGGCCAAGATGAGCAAGAGCCTCGGCAACTGCATCTACCTGAGCGACCCCGCCGACGAAGTGCAGAAGAAGATACGCAGCATGTACACCGACCCCGACCACCTGCGCGTACAAGACCCCGGCAAGGTAGAGGGCAACACCGTCTTCACCTACCTCGACGCCTTCTGCCGTCCCGAACACTTCGAGCGTTACCTGCCCGAGTACCCCAACCTGGACGAACTGAAGGCACACTACCGCCGCGGCGGACTGGGCGACGTGAAGGTGAAGAAGTTCCTGAACGCCATCATGGAAGAAGAGCTGGCTCCGATACGCAACCGTCGCAAGGAGTTCGAGCAGGACATCCCCGCCATCTACGACATGCTGAAGAAAGGTTGCGAAGCTGCCCGCGAGACAGCGGCTGCCACCCTCGACGAAGTTCGCCGCGCCATGAAGATCAACTACTTCGACGATGCCGAACTGATTGCCGAACAGGCAAAACGCTTCAGCAAATAACTCCACCTCAGGAGTTGCACCACTTGCAGTAGTTAAAGAAGCCAAGAGGAGTTATCACCTGTTTCGAGCAGACTTAAGGGTGAAAGCCGGTCGACAATGCAGGAACAACCTGATGTAGCGGCTTAACTCCTTAGCTTCTTAACTATCCGGCAAGTATTTATTTCAGCATTGGAAATCAACAAAAACAAACTGGGATATAATTATTCTCATAGGTATGAGAAAAGGATTCTCATGCTTATGAGAAAACCATTCTCATAGTTACGAGAAAACTATTCTCACGCCTATGAGAAAAACATTCTCAAAGCATGAGAACGAACAAACCCCACTTGTACGGCTTGCGAACAATGCTTGCTCCGCTCACGAGCCACACTTGCGCGGCTCGCGTGTAATGCTTGTGTCGCTCCGCAGCAATACCTGTCATGCTCTACAGCACTGCTTGTTCAGCCAGCTAACTACCCATGTTATCCGGCTAAAGTAGATGTTTACGCCCGCCAAGTAGAACGTTGGAAATGAAAAATGAATAATTAAAAATGAATAGTGAGAAGGCTCCTCTAAATCATAAACTTTAAACTCTTAACTCTCATCCTTCCCCCCCTCCTCCCTCAACATTAAACCTTAAACCCTCCATTTTGCTTTCACGCCTTCACCGCGCAATTAATATCTGACAATCAGGAAGATATGGCGAAAGAAGATGTTTCACCCGAAGGTTCACCAGACTTCAAAGGGCGTAAAATTGTACATGTATGATTTTATACCCTTTGAAGCATCTTTCACTATAAAATACTCAATAATAAGGATTTCCATTGAAACTTCATCAAGAAAGATTAGAGAGATTAAAATAAGTACTTTCACCTATATGAAAGATTAAAAAAGGGAGGCATTTAGCCTCCCTAAGATCCCGTACAGAAATTATTTCCTATTCGGCCATCCTTACCAACACTACGCGGTTCAGGATAGGTTGTCCAAACTTGTCAACTCCGCCGTTAGCATCCACTTTCAGTCGGTCGGAAGATATTCCATATTGGTTCACCAGTACATCGACCACCGCCTGTGCACGCTTCATACTTAGCTGCTTGTTGAATTCAGGAGAGCCTGTTGCCGAATCGGCATAACCGTTAACCACATAAGTCATTTCAGGGAATTGTTTCATCTGTTCGGCCAGATATGACAGGTTCATAGCCTCACGGGTAGAGATTTTAGACGATCCCTTCTCAAAGAATACCGTACGCGGAGCAATATCCGACGGAACAATTACTTCCCGCTCTGTCACTTCGGTCACCACGCGGTTTTCAGCATTCAGCAATGCTTTTTCTAGTTCAGCTTTCTCCATTGCCATTTGGGCTATCTTATCCTGCATAGCTGCCAGTTCGAAAGACGAAATCAGTTGCGATTCGGCACGACGGAATCCACGGGCAGGGAAACGATACGTAAGTCCTAACGTTGCACTCAGCATACCATCATAACCGCTGCTGCCTCCCAATTCACCATCGAACTTATCCTCCGTACCCATAGCGCCCAACTCAAGATTTATGTCGACAGCATTCGAAATACGGAAACGATTGATGATACCGGCATTCATGGCAAGTGCCTGACGATGGGGCTCCGAATAATTGTGAGTGAAACCGGCTCCCAAATAAGGAATCACCTCATAAACACGTTGCGGATTGTAGCCACCAAATAGAGCGTTCAGGTTGAACAGGACATCGCCATGCAAATTCATATAATCAAAACGCTGCTTATAATATCCCTCACTCTGACGCATGCCTTTTACATAGCTTGCACTTCCGTCGTATGTGAAACCTTGGGCTTGCAAACCGCTGTATTGCAGACGCAGACCCAATCCCGGGGTAAACCATTTGCCCACCGCGACATTCAACGTCGGACTAATACGTTTACCAAAAGAACCGGCATAATCGCCGTCGCCATACATCACCGAGGCACCTCCGCCTACCGAGAAGAACCAATTACTCCAAAACGGATTGGTCAACACCTGATACTTGTCCTGCACCTGGACAACTTCAAACTCTTCTACAACCTGCAACTTTTGTTGTGCCATCGCAGCAGAAGACAAACCGGACAAAGCCAGTAACATTAGAACTTTTTTCATATACCTAAAATAGTTAAGTGGTTAAATGGTTAATAAATTCTGTTCATATCGAACACACTTAAGTAACACCACTCCCTATAAAAAGTTCCGAAAAAAGATAAATATATTCAAAGTTTACCCAATCCGGTCAGTCGCTTCGCCTTACTTGGAAAACAATTTTTCAATCTCATCCTCACGGATAGTAGCCAGTACCACATGCCCATCCGGCGTGTAATTGGGCGAAGGACAGGCAAACAGACTGTCGACCAGATTGGCCATTTCATCGTTGCTCAGCACTTGACCGTAAACGATGGCGGCTGCCTGTGCCAACGTAGCCGCAAGCATACTCTGCACTTCTTCCTTCACATCGCAACCTTTCTCCATGGCCGTATGCACCATGCTGCGCACCAATTCTACCGGATTCAGTCCGTCGATGCCCGAAGGAACTCCGTTGATGGCATAACTGCCCCCACCCAATGAAGTCAGTTCGAAACCCACTGCCGACAAATCGTCGGTAATGCTTTCGAGCACAGCAGCCTCGGAAGCCGGGAACTGAACGATTTCGGGGAAAAGTACTCCCTGCGACATGCCCTGATGCTGACGAATCTGCTGCATATAGCGTTCGTAGAGCACACGCACATGTGCACGATGCTGGTCGATGAGCATTAGTCCCGATTTGACGGACGTCAGAATGAAACGTCCCTTGAACTGCAGATGTTGCGCACCCTTTTCCATCCCGGTCTCCTGACCGTAAAGCGATGCAGGCGCTGTATCCGAAGGAGCAGTAACAGCCGACGAAGCCATAAAGGCGTCGGATGCAGATTCTTCCTCCCAACTTTCACCGTCTGGTTCCGGAAACTCCGGAGCATTCATCTTGCTGGCCTTCTCCAAACCTGCATAAAGCCCTTCCCACTCTACCTGCTGACGGGAATAACTGCCCCCGCCACCATACGACGAGGAAGATGATGACTTGAACGGATTGAAATCAGCATTATAATGCACCTTGGGCGGTTCTATCGGCCGAGCCTGTTCGAAGGCCGGAATATCCGGCATGTCTTCCGTATCGAAGTCAATCTGCGGGATGGCACTGAACTTACCCAGCGACTCCTTGACTGCCGCCGACAGAATCTGCCAGATGGCCTGTTCGTTCTCGAACTTGATTTCGGTCTTGGTAGGATGAATGTTCACATCGATATTGGCAGGATCGACCTCAAAATAAATGAAATAAGAAATCTGCTCGCCGGCAGGAATCAGCTGCTCGTAAGCCTCCATCACTGCCTTGTGAAAATAGGGATGACGCATGTAACGCCCGTTCACGAAGAAATACTGATGTGCCCCTTTCTTGCGTGCCGACTCCGGCTTGGCCACATAGCCTGAGATTTTTATCATGCTGGTGTCCACGTCGACCGAAAGCAACTGCTGGTTCAGCTTCTTGCCAAACACTGCCAGAATGCGCTGGCGCAGAGGCATAGGAGGAAGATTGAACAGTTCGGCATCGTTGCTGTAAAGGTAGAAGGCCACGTCGGGATGCACCAACGCGATGCGCTCGAACTCGGCCAGAATATTACTCAGCTCCGTAGAGTTGGCTTTCAGAAACTTACGACGGGCAGGCACATTGAAGAAGAGGTTCTTGACCGAGAAGTTACTGCCTTTGGGGCAGGAAACTGCTTCCTGGCTCTCGACTTTCGATCCGGCAATGACCAGACGGGTACCCAGTTCCTCGTCGGCCGGCCGGGTCTTCAGCTCTACTTCGGCTACGGCCGCAATCGAAGCAAGCGCCTCGCCACGAAAGCCCATGGTGCGCAACGCAAACAAATCGGCCGCCTCACGGATTTTGGAAGTGGCATGACGCTCAAAGGAAAGACGTGCATCCGTTTCGGACATACCTTTTCCGTCGTCAATCACCTGAATGCAAGTCTTGCCTGCATCCGTCACTAAAACATGAATTTCCTGTGCTTCGGCATCGATGGCATTCTCTACCAGTTCCTTAATAACCGATGCCGGACGTTGAATCACCTCTCCGGCCGCTATCTGGTTAGCAACCGAATCGGGAAGTAAATGAATGATATCGCTCATGATAATCAAATAATCCCATTACTGATGGCATACCATATATAGAACAGGACGGCAATCAGAATCAAGGCTACCCCAAAGTGCATGGGGCGACGTTCGCTCTCCTTGCGACGCTTCAAATGGGTAGTACCTTCCACAAACTTCCCCCGGATGTCTTCGGGCGAAAATTCTTTTTCGGGCAACATGCCAAGTTCGCGCTTGGCTTTCTCTTCCATCTTTGCCAGTTTTTCTTTCCGCTCATCCACATAGATATAGGGATGATTGAAGCCACGGGGCTTCCGCATTGTAAACATTCCCATAACTCTATTTTTTAGTTCGTTTGATATGCATATTCTTTGGCGAAGTTACAGGTTTTCGATCACTTTTCTGCAATACGTCACCTGCTTTTTTACCTCTCCACTCAAAAATATCATCTTTATTGAGAGGGCGTATATAATCGAACCAGACAAAAGAAGGCAGTTTGTATTTCTCCGCAGGAATCTGGTCCATCGGATAGGCTATGCCATTGGCCTTGCCGATAAAAGCTCCCTGTTCCATTTTACGGTCTTTCAGCAACATTCGCAGGAAGCCTCCCTCAGAATAGTTCAGCATCATCAGCGTACTGTCCTTCTCTTCAACAGGATAGAAAACAACCAATACGTTACCGTTGACATCGACCCGGCGCATTTCTCCTCCAACGAAATAGGCTTTCATTTCTTTTCCGGCCACCTGATTGTAGTGTATGGAGTCTTTCTGCTCTACAGCCAATGCCTGGTTGATGATATGAGCCCAGTCGATGGTGCTGTCGTTCATATACACCTTGATTTCCTCGCCCAGCAACTGCTGTTCGCCATACCACATGATGGGGTCGGTGTACATTGTCATGCAGGAATCTTTAGAGTTATATACCATCGAGTCACACACTGCCTGCACATCGGTACGGTAAGCACGTACTTTATGATAGGCACGCATTTCACGATACATGGAGTCGGTATCGAGGTTAAAGGTCACCAAACGCAGTGTATCGGCATGCATAAACAAGCTGTCGCCCTGCGAATAGTCGATAGCTACAGCCCGCTTGGTTGCCACGGCATTTCCCGTCAACTCGTTATAGAAACAGTAGTCACCGGTCAGCATGTTGCGGTTGACGGTATCGTTCATCTGGACATTATCGAATGCTTCTCCGTATCCCAGCTTCCGGTCGTAGAAAAGACTGTCGCCAGTCAGTTTTTTCCCTTGATTGGTCAGCACCGAACGGTCCAGCAACTCGGCCTGTTCGCTATTGGTGTTGTAGAATCCACGTTCGGAATAAATATGATTCTGCTCGCTCACAATGTCCGACGGTCCAAGGATGGTTGCGATCTTTGTCTGCGTACTGTATTTCAGAGTATCCGAAGTCAACACAAATTTCGGATTCACCAGTTTGACATCATGATTGAATACTGCTAATTTGGTAGCAGGACTATATTCTCCCCACACTGAAGTCAAAACGTTTTCTTCGTCGGTCAACGTTCCTCCTTCGAAATAATAACCCAGATTGTAAAGCCGGTCATAGTTCAAACTGTCGGTAGTAAGCACCGTATTACGGTTGATCATCCGGACATTTTCGCGCAACATGGCCAGCTGCGACATTCCGTCATAATACAGATAATCGCCATAAATGAACAGCGTATCTCCCTGTTCCATATGAACATTCCCGAAGGCTTCCACCGAATTGATTTTCTCGAAAATCAAAGCACTGTCGCAAAACATATACATGCTGTCGTGCCTCAACCGCACCGAACCAATCAGCACCTGCACATCGGGACGCATTTGTTTGTCAGCCTGTGCTTCGTCGGCATACAACAGGTCGACACGTGTTTTCCCGGCTCTCTGGTTCGTTCCCTTCCCACCGGAAGCATGAGAAGTTCCGGTAGTTTGAGCCGAAGTTTTCTTTTTCACCACTGTATCCTGCACAGCAGTGTCCTTGACAACTCTCTCCGTCTTCCTAACCGGTGTCTTCGATAGCGTTTTTTTGTCTTGAGCTCCTAACAAACAGACACCAAACAGGCATAGAATACCTGTCAGGAGGTATCTATGCCTGTATAGCAGACCATTCTTATATCTTTTCATATTTATTCTTTAATCCAGCCCGGATATTTGAATGCACAATCTTTTTTCCACTTGTCATTGATGCGGACGTACGTGTGTTTCTGCTTCTCGCGTATCCACTTGTCCAACACTTCTGCACGTTTTTTCTCCAATACAATATTTTTCAGATTCTGGTAATCATCGGCCACGGTAGCTTTGTGTCCGTTGGTACGACTCTTCAGCTTAACAATGACACACTCTTCCTTACCCGTACGTTCGGGAATCATTGTGAACGCTTCTGAAATCTCTCCTACCTGCATCTTGTCTACCACCTTGGCAATCTCGGGCGGCAGTTCCTGCATCTCGAATTTGGAAGTATTATTATTGGGATTAGGCAGCAAACCGTAGTTATTGCGCGTATCCTTATCATGCGAAAGCAAAGAAGCAGCCTCCTCAAACGAGAACTTATTGTTACGGATATCATCGGCAATAGAGTCCAGACGTTCAGTAGCAGCCGTCAGTGCAGCCTCGGGAATATGAGGTTTCAGCAAAATATGACGTACCTTAATGCGGTCGCCTCGTTTTTCTACCAGCTGAATGATGTGATAACCAAATTCCGATTCTACAATCTTCGACACCTTATCAGGACTTTGAAGATTAAAGGCGACATTGGCAAAAGCAGGGTCAAGCTCACCACGTCCCATAAAACGAGGCAGCTCACCACCGTTGATAGCCGAACCCTTATCTTCGGAATACATACGTGCCAGCATTGTAAAGCTTTCTCCTTTGTTGACACGCTCTGTATATTCACGCAAGCGTCTCTTTACATCCTCTATTTCTTCCAAAGGAACTTTAGGCTGCTGTGTGATAATCTGCACTTCCACCTGAGTAGGAATATAAGGGATACTGTCTTGTGGCAAATCTTTAAAATAACGGCGTACTTCGGCCGGAGTTACTTTGATGTCTCCAACCAGCTTCTGCTGCATCTTCTGCACCGTGATCCCTTCGCGGGCATTTTCACGCAAAGTCTCGCGAATCTGGCTGGATGTTTTATTAAAATACTCCTCCATCTTCTCGCGTGAACCGATGTTGGCAATATACATATTGGTCATATAGTCAACACGCTGAATAACTTCATTTTCAGGAACCTCAATACTGTCGAGAGCAGCCTGGTGCAAAAACAGTTTCTGCACAGCAATCTCTTCAGGAATCATACAATACGGATCACCGTCGAACCGGCGGTTTTCCCACAAAGCATTCAGACGTGCTTCTTCCACTTCGGATTTTAATATAGCCTCGTCACCTACTACCCAAACTACCTCATCAATCACGTTGTCTTGTCCGTAAGCAGCAGAACCGGCAAGTAATGTCAAGGCAAACAAAACTATAAACTTAACGTTCATAAACTTTCTCATTCTTGATGTCTTATTACTAATAAAATTTAATCTCATTCTTTTTCACCGCTCTCTCGTACATGCCGTCTTTCAAATCTTTCATAAAGACAACTTGCTTCAGGTTCAATAGCATATCTTTCACATGTTTACGGGCAAATTCGTACGGTTCTTGTTCGCCAACCGGACGATAATCGCTTACATTCAAAAAGTAATAGAAAGCTGTGTCTTTCAGCTCTATATGGCGGTTTTTATTGAGATATTCCTCAGCATCGGGTTTATCCAAAGGCATCATGCCAAGCACTTCGGACACAGGAACCCATCTGTCATAAAAGTACTCATATTTCACAGCGTTCCGCATCTGATACTTCTCCAGATGTTCTACAGCATCGGAAGTCTCCGACTTGTACCAACGACGGACATTGGCAATATGAGGAGCTGTCAGCGGAACTTTAATAAAGAGTCCCTTTATCAAGGGACGGTCTATCTTGAAAAGCCCCTGGTTATTATTATAATAATCGACCAGCTCTTGTTCAGTAATCTCATCAGCCAACTTCTGGTGTATCAGTGCCTGCTGATAAGTGTGCATAATCAGTGCCCTTCTGTAATTATCAACCAATTTATCGATTTCCTTATTGTCGGGTATATTATCACATGCCTTATCGTACAATAAAATATCCTCTGCCCAATTACGGATGTAGTTCTCGGCGAACAACAAACTGTCATCTTTCGACAAATCGGGTGGCAGCACCGATTGCAAATCTTCACGATAAAGAAAATTCCCATTCAGCTCTACCAAAGGCGTCTTTCCTTCATGGTCGTAGTGTTCGCCACACGACACACAAAGTAGCATAAAAATAAGCCCAAAACAGGTTGTTCGCATTGCTAAATGATATTTTCTTTATTTTGAGTTACGAAGATAGTGGTTTAATTGGTTGCTTCAGTGATTATTAACGGTTTTTAAAACCTCTTGGTTAATTTCAACCTTACTTACAGCCCTCAAACTGTCCAACCAACGTAGCCCCGCATCCTGATAATAATCAACCAAAAGCCTGTCACGAATCTCCTGATAGCTTTCAGGACCGTTCACTCTTTTCCCCTCTACAACAGTAAAAGGATGATCCGGCAAGGGAACTGCTTTCCTTTTTTTAAACACCAGTTCATCAACAAAAGCATTTTCACCTACCGCAAACGTACCGTATTCAATGCTGACCTGCGACTTCCCATCCGCATTGAAAACAAGTCGCACAGCATTGTTCCATTCCGCCTCAGGCAATTTCTTCAAAAATTTACGGACCTGTTTGGCCATCCGTTTGGTAACGGCATGAACAACCAATCCCCTGTATCGCGGTTCTTTCCAATCGTACTTAGTCCGATGAGTTTCAAAATACGACTTCAGCCGAGCATCATCACAAAAGTTTTTCTCATACACTTCCTTACGATAGATTTCGTAAGCCAGCAAACTGTCCTGATAAACCTGCAACTGTCCTGCCAGTTCCGGATATTTCTGCTCCAAACAAGAATTCTCCAAATCGAGTACAGACTTGGCGATAAAGTCTTCTATTTGTCGAGATATAGTTCCTGGGTGAGCTGCGGCAAAAGCATTAAAATCAACACCCGTATAAGGTTTGCCGCCAAGGACAAACAAAGTCCGAGTTGTATGGCCATTCCTATGCAGTTCCTGCATCGCAAGATGATCGGGATTATAGCCAAAATCCTTCTTCAACTTTTCCACAACAGATGCCATCTCTTTTTTCACCTGAATTCGACCGACATGCTTTTCTATCAGACTGTCCTTGATGGCAGAAAATGGAGGGATTTCTTCCCTAGCCAGCACCTTTACGATATGAATTCCCTGAGGTGTGAAAAAAGGCTTTGATATCTGCCCTGGCTTCATACGGAAAACAACATCTTCAAATTCTATAGGCATCTGCAAACGACCTACCCAAAACGCCTGTTTCTCATCAGAAAAACACCGCACACACTCTTCAAAGGAGCTCCCCTTCTGTATTGCCTCGTATATCGAATCCATACGTACTTCGGCAGCATGAAGCATCCGGGCAGACGCGGTTTGAGGAAGATATCTAAATACATGGCAAACCTGCACACGTTCAGCATCATACCCGGTTGCCATCCTCTTGTACGTTGCTTCTACAATCTTATCAACAACTTGTTCGTTAAGCAAATAAGGCTTTGACAGCTTTCGACGATATTCTTCTACCTGCTGCCGAATATCCGGCAAAGTATCCATTCCCGCCTGTCGGGCAGCCTCAACCATCAAGCAAAAATCAATAAAACGGTCAATCGGATCCATTCGCCCAGTAGGAAAGAAAATACTGTCCCGCTCGCATATCCGTCTAAAATCCGAATATGAGATTTCCTTTCCGTTGATACGTATCATCAACGGATTTCCCTGTAACATCATGGGATAAATCAATATAAGCCCAATCAGTATACAGGCAAAACGGAACCATTTTCCTACAATCATATTTGCTACAAAGATAAATATTTAAAAAGCTATTTTAAAGCAAAGAATGCCCGAAAAGCATATACTACTCCCCGGGCATTTTAACTTTATCTCACTATTATTATTCAGGACGGCTATAATTAGGTGCTTCGCTGGTAATAGCTACATCGTGAGGATGGCTTTCAAGAACACCAGCATTAGTAATACGAGTGAACTTAGCTTCATGCAGCTTTTCGATATTGGCAGCACCACAATAACCCATACCGGCACGCAAGCCACCTACCAACTGATAGATAACCTCATACAAAGTACCTTTATACGGTACACGGGCCGCAATACCTTCAGGTACAAGCTTCTTCACATCACTGGTTCCGCTTTGGAAATAACGGTCTTTCGAACCATTTTCCATTGCTTCCAAAGAACCCATACCACGATATGACTTAAATTTACGGCCATTGAAAATAATTGTATCGCCCGGCGACTCTTCTGTTCCAGCTACCAAAGAACCAATCATCACACTCCAACCACCGGCAGCAAGAGCCTTGACAACATCGCCCGAATAGCGCAAACCACCATCAGCAATCAAAGGCACACCTGTTCCTTCCAAAGCCTTGGCAACATCATAAACAGCCGTCAGCTGGGGAACTCCCACACCTGCTACAACACGGGTTGTACAGATAGATCCCGGACCGATACCAACTTTTACTCCATCAGCACCAGCCTCAACCAAAGCCTTAGCTGCTTCTCCGGTAGCAACATTACCTACTACAATATCAATATCAGGGAAAACTTGCTTTGCTTCTTTCAGCTTCTCAATAACATATTTAGAATGTCCATGAGCTGTATCAATTACAATAGCATCGGCTCCAGCCTCAACCAAAGCACGCATACGGTCGAGTGTGTCAACCGTAACTCCTACACCAGCTGCTACGCGCAAACGTCCTTTTGCATCTTTGCAGGCCATAGGTTTATCTTTGGCTTTTGTTATGTCTTTATAAGTGATCAGACCAACCAGCTTGTTATCTTTGTCCACAACAGGCAGTTTCTCAATCTTATGTTCCTGAAGTATTTGAGCTGCAGCCTCCAGATCGGTTGTCTGATTGGTTGTGACGATATTTTCTTTCGTCATCACTTCATCAATGCGTTTGCTATGATCTTTCTCAAAACGAAGGTCACGGTTAGTGACAATTCCTACCAAATGTCCTTCATCGTCTACAACCGGAATACCTCCAATCTTATATTCTGCCATCAACGACAATGCATCGGCAACAGAAGAGCCTCTCTTAATGGTAACGGGATCATAAATCATACCGTTTTCAGCACGCTTTACAATAGCTACCTGGCGTGCCTGTTCTTCGATAGACATGTTTTTATGAATCACACCGATTCCACCTTCACGCGCAATGGCAATTGCCATTTTGGCTTCTGTAACAGTATCCATAGCAGCCGTTACAAAAGGAATTTTCAACTCAATGTTTCTTGAAAACTTTGTCGAGAGTTCGACAGTTTTAGGAAGTACTTCAGAATAAGCGGGGATCAACAATACATCATCGTAAGTCAATCCATCCATAACAATCTTATCAGCAATAAATGACATAGGTATGCGTTTAAAATTTATTGCGTGCAAATATACGGTTTTTATTCCATGTCCGTATATCTACACGCAATATTTTTTCTTTTATTAAGCTAACTTTCCAAGCTTAATTTGCCATTTCCGAGATAAACTTAATACGCACAAGACGCACTTCTTCTTCGGTAAAATCATCGCCTAATTCATCCAACGCATCATCAATGTTGTCCGTTGTCGATTCTTTAAAGTAATCGTAAATATCAAGCATATGATCCTCGTCCATAATATCTTCGAGGAAATAATCGATATTCAGTTTGGTACCAGAATAAACAATGGCTTCTATTTCATCCAGCAATTCGTCAAATTCAATGCCTTTCGACATTGCTATATCATCCAAAGCCACCTTACGGTCGATCGCCTGAATGATAGCCACCTTCATTTTCGACTTGTTGGCAACAGTGCGCACACGTAAGTCTTCCGGACGCTCAATTTCATTTTCTTCACAATGGCGTTTGATCAGCTTACAGAATTCTTCACCATAACGTTTAGCCTTGCCTGCTCCTACTCCGGGAATATTCTGTAGTTCCTCCAACGTTACAGGATAAATGGTAGCCATTGCCTCCAGCGATGGATCCTGGAAAATCACATAAGGCGGTACTTCCAATTGCTTGGACAGCTTCTTGCGCAAATCTTTCAGCATGGAATATAACGCCGGATCCACAGCACATGAGCCTCCTCCCCGCATCGGAGCCTCTTCTTCCAATTCTTCAAAATCGGTATCTTCCACAATTTTGAAAGATTTCGGATGCTTCAGGAATTTACGTCCTTCATCTGTCACCTTCAGCAAGCCATAGTTTTCTACATCTTTGCTCAGATAGCCGGCTATCAAAGCCTGACGAATAACGGCATTCCAGGTTTTATCTTCTTCTCCCATTCCGGATCCGAACACTTCCAGATCTTCATGCAAATGAGCCAGAACTTCAGAAGTTTCCTTTCCTTGTATCACATCTATAATATAATCTGCCTTGAAGTTCTCCTTTACGGCAAGAACAGTTTCAATGACAGTACATAATAAATCTTGAGCTTCCACTTGTTTTTTCGGATTTAAACAGTTGTCACAATTTCCACAATTATCTTCCGTGTACTCTTCACCGAAATAATGCAGCAGCGTTTTGCGGCGGCACACGGATGATTCGGCATACGCAGCGGTTTCCAGCAGAAGCTGCTTGCCTATTTCCTGCTCTGCTACAGGTTTTCCCTGCATAAACTTTTCCAGTTTCTGCAAGTCTTTATTGGTATAAAAAGTAATGCATTGTCCTTCTCCTCCATCACGACCGGCACGGCCAGTTTCCTGATAATATCCCTCCAGACTTTTCGGTATATCATAATGGATCACGAAGCGTACATCAGGTTTATCGATTCCCATACCGAATGCTATTGTAGCCACAATAACATCGATCTTCTCCATCAGGAAATCATCCTGATTTTGAGTGCGCGTAGCAGAATCCATTCCTGCATGATACGGACGTGCGTTAATGCCATTTGCCTGAAGTATTTCGGCCAGTTCTTCCACCTTTTTCCGGCTTAAGCAATAAATAATACCCGATTTTTCAGGATTATTCTTGATAAACTTTATGATGTCACGATCCACATTGGCTGTTTTGGGACGTACCTCATAATAAAGGTTAGGCCGATTGAAGGATGACTTAAACACCTGTGCTTCTATCATACCCAGATTCTTCTGAATATCGTGCTGCACCTTCGGTGTGGCTGTCGCAGTAAGTGCAATCAGCGGAGCCTTTCCTATCTCGTTGATAATCGGACGAATCCTGCGGTATTCCGGACGGAAATCATGCCCCCACTCCGAAATACAGTGAGCTTCGTCAACAGCGTAAAACGAAATTTTCACTGTCTTAAGAAACTCCACATTTTCCTCCTTCGTCAGCGATTCCGGCGCGACATACAGCAACTTGGTCTTGCCGTTAATAATGTCTGACTTCACCTGATCAATCGCACTCTTGTTCAGAGAAGAATTAATAAAATGGGCTACTCCCTCTTCCTCGCTAAAGTTACGCATCGCATCGACCTGATTCTTCATCAAAGCAATCAAAGGAGAAATTACAATGGCCGTTCCTTCCATCAACAACGAAGGTAACTGATAGCACAAAGATTTTCCTCCACCGGTAGGCATCAATACAAAGGTATCATTACCTGCCAACAAGTTTTTAATGATAGCTTCCTGATTTCCTTTAAATGTGTCGAACCCGAAGTATTTCTTCAGCTGGTCTGTCAAATTTATATTCTTCCCTGCCATGATTCGTTAGGTTGTTTATTCAATTATCAGTTTTATTAGTCACACTAACAAAGTTATAAACAACTTCTTAAATTTCAAGCATATTCTGCTGATTATTTTTTCTGAAACTTCAAAAAAAGTAATCAAACAGAGATTAGCTTTTGATTTTAAGCATTTTGCAAACGAGCCACATTAGCCTTTTCAAGCTGGCTTTTGGCATAATCCAACGTCACAACAAACGTTTTTTTCTGTTCGGAAGGAACTTCGAACATCGCATCCATCATGATTGTCTCCACAATGGCACGCAATCCACGGGCACCCAACTTGTATTCTACCGCCTTATCGACAATGTATTCAAAAACAGCATCCTCGAAAGTCAGCTGTACTCCGTCCATTTCAAACAGCTTGATATATTGCTTGATGATAGAATTTTTAGGTTCAGTCAAAATAGCCCGCAATGCATTACGGTCAAGCGGATTGAGATATGTCAATACCGGCAAACGACCTATGATTTCAGGAATCAGTCCAAACGACTTCAAGTCTTGAGGAGCGATATACTGCATCAGATTCTTTTTATCAATAGTAGCCGTATTACGCACAGCATTATAACCGACGACATGCGTATTCAAACGCTGAGCGATCTTCTTCTCAATTCCATCGAAAGCACCACCGCAAATGAACAGAATGTTTTTCGTGTTCACAGGAATCATCTTCTGATCAGGATGCTTACGCCCTCCCTGGGGAGGAACATTCACTACCGAACCTTCAAGCAGTTTCAACAGGCCTTGTTGTACTCCCTCTCCGCTAACATCACGGGTAATAGAAGGATTATCTCCTTTGCGGGCAATCTTATCGATCTCGTCGATAAAGACTATACCCCGCTCAGCTTCGGGCACATTGTAATCCGCCACTTGCAATAAACGGGTCAAGATACTTTCTATATCTTCGCCCACATAACCAGCCTCGGTCAGTACCGTCGCATCTACAATGGTAAAAGGGACATGCAGCAGTTTGGCAATCGTACGTGCCAGTAATGTTTTACCGGTACCAGTACTTCCTACCATGATGATATTCGATTTTTCAATCTCTACATCATCTCCTGCATCCTTCTGCAGCAGACGTTTATAATGATTATAAACAGATACTGACAAATAACGTTTGGCATCGTCTTGTCCAATAACATATTGATCAAGAAAAGCCTTGATTTCTGCCGGCTTCGGCAATTCCGCAAGATTCAGTTTTGAGACCCCGTTCTTTTTGGCGGCTCCCATTGCTTCTTGTGCTATCTCATAGGCCTGGGTAGCACAACTGTCACAAATGAAGCCGTTCATGCCCGTGATAAGAAAGCCTACCTCATCTTCCGAACGACCACAAAAACTACATCTATTCTTATTTCGTCTCGAATCTGCCATACTTATTTCTTAATCAATACTTCGTCTACCATGCCATATTCTTTTGCCTCTTGGGCAGTCATCCAATAATCGCGATCAGAATCAGCCCATACTTTATCGAAAGGAGTATGTGAATGATCGGCAATAATAGTATAAAGTTCTTTCTTCAATTTCTGAATTTCGCGGGCAGTGATTTCTATGTCCGAAGCCTGTCCCTGTGCTCCACCCATCGGCTGGTGAATCATAACACGTGAATGGGTCAGCGCCGAGCGCTTTCCTTCCGCTCCAGCTACCAATAAAACAGCTGCCATGCTGGCTGCCATACCTGTACAGATCGTAGCCACATCACTACTGATAAACTGCATCGTATCATAAATGCCCAATCCGGCATACACCGATCCGCCCGGTGAATTGATATAAATAGATATGTCCTTACCCGGATCTACCGAGTCAAGATAAAGTAATTGTGCCTGCAGAGTATTGGCCGTATAGTCATCGATTTGTGTACCAAGAAAAATGATACGGTCCATCATCAAACGCGAGAATACGTCGAGCTGCGTCACATTAAGCTGGCGTTCCTCCAAAATATATGGATTCAGATACCCGGCTTGCGACTTGATTACATCGTCCAGCACCAAGCTATTCATACCCAAATGCTTGGTTGCGTATTTTCTAAAATCATCCATTGTCTTTCGATTTATTATTAAATTAAAAACGGGTGCAAAGAAACAAAAAAGAATAGATAGACACAAAAAAAACAAGGATGTTTGAAGAGTTTTTCAAACATCCCTGTTTTTTTAAGTAACAAGCTGCAAACTATAAGCAACAAATCTAGATATGATAATTATCTGAACCTATCCCTTATCTATTTGTCACAAAGCTTATTGCCTGCTATTTTCGGTTATATTATTCAAACATTTTGTTAAAGTCAACAGCCGAAATAGCCTTGTTTTCCAGTGTTACCTGCGGTTTCAATGCAGTAGCAAGTTTGGTTTCTACTACACGGTTCACCAGACCTTCAACACTTTCTTTCTTCTTCAACATCTCTTTCGAGTAGTTTTCCAGAATTTCATCGGGTACACTCAGCATACCGTATTGTGCAAACTGTGCACGGGTAGCTTCCTTAGCCATGTCGGCAATATCCTTTTGCTCAACTTTGATATCGTTAGCTTTCACCAACTGCTCCTTAATCAGGTGCCAAGTCAGCTCTTCAATGCTCTTATCGTAGTTGTCCTCAACAAACTTCTCGTCCTTATCAGGATTGTTCAGACGCATAATGCGCTTCAGCAATGCATCGGGGAATTCAAGCTTGCCAATCTTATCGGTCAACACTTTGCGCAAGTCGATAAGGAACTTATAGTCGCTATCAGCAACAAACTGGTTAGCGATAACTTCTTTCACCTTAGCACGGAATTCTTCTTCAGTCTTTACATTACCCTCACCAAATACTTGATCGAAGATATCCTGGTTCAGTTCACCTTCTACGAAGCGGGTAATTTCTTCTACCTGATAGCTGAAGTTAGACTTCATTTCAGCAGCAGCCTCCTTATCGATCTTCAACAACGAAGCCAGCTCTGCCGGATTGCCATCCCATGCAGTGTGAGGATTGAACACCAGCACATCATTCACCTTAGCATTGGCGAAGATAGCCTTCTGTTCGTCATTCTTCATATAGGCAGGCATCATCACAGCACCTTCTACCTGGATACCGCCTTCCTTGGTGTTTCCTTCCTCATCAAGTTCAGCCAACAGACCTTTCAACAGATCGTTCTCGGCATAAGTCTCAACCTGTTCATACTTTCCGTTGCGTTGAGTATAGGCTTTCACCTGATTGTTTACCATCTCATCGGTTACCTCGATATCATAATAGTCTACCTTGTCATCCTTGCTAACTTCTACTTTGAACTCAGGTGCCAAAGCGATGTCAAACAAGAATTCAAATTCTTCCATTGTATCGAAATCGATAACCGGTTGTTTTTCTTCATTAGGCAGCGGTTCGCCCAAGATGTTTACCTTATTGTCCTGAATATACTTATATACAGTTTCTGAAAGCAACTTGTTCACTTCTTCGGCCAGTACAGATTTTCCGTACATCTTCTTCACCAGCCCCATAGGAACCATGCCCGGACGGAAACCCGGCATTTGTGCTTTCTGGCGGAGGTGCTTCAAAGCCTTGTCCACCCTTTCCTGATAATCTGCTTTTTCGAGCTTTACAGTAAGCAGTGCGCTTACCTTGTCAATGTTTTGCAATGAAACGTTCATCGTGACAAATTATTTATTTGATTTATACTATATTCCAAATTCTCAAAATGAGTGCGCAAAATTAGCGTTAATCTTTCAATTATCAAAAACATCGCCAAATTATTTCATTTCAGTAACATTCTACTTGGTTATTCTATCTTCTCCGCACAGCCTCCTCCGCAACTTTTTATACAGGCATCTGTCAATAGTAAGAATCGATCATTTTTACAAAAGGAAACAAATAAGTACGGAGGCTGAAATTCGGCCTCCGTACAAACTTTTTTTAGCAAACTGTTTTTATAAAAATCTATTCTTCTTCAAACATAAAACGTTTGAAATAAACTTGTTGTTCCTGAGCAGAAATACTAATCAGACGAATCTTCTGCACCTTACGCCCGGCGACCTGGCCATTAAAACGTGTTTTACCATTCACCGGCTGAAGAGGAACAGACTCCCAATTTCGACCGTCAACAGTCGTTTCGAGGCGGAAAGAAGCCGCCATATCCGCAATACCCAAATCAACAGACAAACTTTTCAGTGTGCGCAAGCCGTCTATCGACAGAACAAATTCACCACCCGGTTGCCAGCGAATTACCTCATTGACAGCAGCCACACTACCGCCCTTACCTTTATGCGAAACGGATAAGGAAGCCAGCTGAGAAACGTTGCTGCTCATGGTATAAGGCATGTAAGCAGCACGGGTATCAAGCTGCGTCTTATACTTATTGTTATAACGAGTAACAGCTGATACAAACAAAGCATTAAAGGTAGGCAACAATTCTTTGCTTCCGCTTTTCACCCCAGGCTGATAGGGATTCTGATTGTAAGAAGTATCAATTTTGTACATCAGCATCTGCAAGGCCTTGGCGTGTGCATAAGCAGCATCAAAAGCCTCAGCATCCGAAGCTTTAAGAGATTGCAGCATACGGAGCACCGACTCTCCATATTGTCCCACCAGTTTGAACTGCATCAGCCACGGTTCTATTTCGGTTATCAAAGCCACATTTTCTTGCGATGCCATCAAGCAATCGGCCGCCTCTACAATTTTCCGGCATTCCGTTTCTACCTGGCTGAACGCATTTTCATCGATAGTCCCATTTTCCTTGTAAGCCGAGAGCAATGCCTGTAAAGCCGGTTGCAGGGCCACAGACTCATCGCGACGGAACCCATGACCGTTAACTCCCAAATCGGAATTGTGAGCAGCAAAAGTTTCAAGACTGGAAGCGTGAAGAGGCATCAAACTGCGAATAGCACGTTTCCAGGAAGCATCACTGTCATAGTCTGCCAGATTCCAAGCATAGTCTGCCACACTATACAAAGCTATTTTAGAAGCTTCGGCATGTTCCATCGGATTAGAGACAAAACCTTCCATTTGATCGGCAATGTCAAGTCCGTTACCATAAACCGGTCCCATAAGCAAGTGATCGCGTACATAGTCTGAAACCGGGAAATTCCACCAGATGTAAGCTTTACGTTTTATTAAAGGATTGATAAAGTCCATCGATTCACGGTCGATCGTGGCAATAACACGGTTTCCTGTCCACATGATCTGAATGCCCGGGTTCAGTTTCTCGCCCAACGTAGTAAGATAGCCTCCAGCCACGTTAGACCACGATCTGTTATATTCCGTAGGACACATGATGAGCGGTTCCACATCGCCCTTCACCTTTACAAAATGGTCATCCAGATAATTGAGTAGTTCGGCCTGCTTGTCTGCTTTGGTTCCTTCACCCGAAATATCATCGAAGAAAACAGCAAAACCACGCACCCCCAGCTCATACATGCGTTCGAACTTATTCAGCAGATTCTGACGATCTTCATCGTTCCACTTAATATCCTGTCCCGGATGGATAGCCCAATAAAAGATTACCCCATTCTCGGCAGCTTTGTCTACCAGTTCTTTCAGCTGAGCCGCTTCACGTTCAGGATAAGGTTTCCGCCAGTTGGGAGTACTATGGTAAGGATCGTCTTTCGGACCATACAAATAAACATTCATTTTATTACGTCCATAAAACTCCAGCTGACTAAGACGTGCCTCATGACTCCAGGGAGTACCATAAAAGCCTTCTACCACACCACGGTAAGGCACATCAGGATAGTCCGTTATCTCAGCCAAAGGCAATTTAGGCAAAGTAAGTAACTGAGCCAGCGTCTGCACGCCATAATAAGTACCCCGTTCGTCGGTACCAGCAATAATAATCTCGTCCTTATCTATCTTCAGATAATAACCTTCCGGATTGGCAGGAATACGTCGAGCGTACTTTTTCACGGCTTTATCACCCTTAGTACCGATACTGATGCGAAACGCAGCTTTTTCAGCCTTACCAGGCAATAATTTTTCAAGCAAAAGCAAGGCAGGAGAATCTTCCAGTTTCTGATCAGCAGAAAGTGCATAAGTCAAAGGAAGAGCAATGCTGTCCTGAGACGTTTCATAAACCTGAGGAGTGGGTTGTAAATGGAATTCTTGGGCAGACAACATGCCTAACGACAGACAGCCCATAATTCCGGATAGCAGTAGTTTTCTTTTCATAGGAGTTAGTTTAATTATGATCGGGTACAAAAATACGCCTTTCATTCATATAAACCACCTTCCATTCTAAAAAAACGCCAATAATCTGCCGCCCGGCCAGCTCTTTTTATATAAATCTCCGAATATAAGCTGCAGCTTTTCATTATCGATGTAAGGACAACTACAAATTATGCTCTCCAAGCAGCAGCCAAACAGATTCACATCAGATTTTCTTTCTGATCAGCAAACAGCAACCACCACCCGGAGCCAGCTTCACCTGCACTACAGAATCGGCAGATACCTGTTGCCGACGCACTTTTAGCTGTTCGCGATTATGCAGGTAATGGGCATCATCGCCGTCTTCCACCACCACAGCCTCGTATTCCGTTCCTTTCTCCAGAAAATCCATTGGCAGGTCGAGTGTGCGTCCCTCTTCGTTCGTAGCCACGCCTACCAGATAAGCCTCTTTTGTTTCTCTCATCATGGCAATGTACTCACCAATCTTTCCACAAAGCGTACGGCTCTCCAACCAAGGCATCTGCTGTGCACTGATGAACTCCAACAAAGGAGGATATTTACGATAGAATTCAGGAATATCAGGAATAACAGTAGCTCCCGAAAAGACGATAAGCGTACGCGCAGCCTCGGACACCAAAGTAGAAGGAACCGGCTGGCTTTCATCTACACGGGTAGTGTGCCCCTGCCGTAGGTCGAACATACCGTTGTTCATGTCGATGGGACCTGCTATCATATTGACAAATACAGAAGTAACCAATGTCTTAGGCTGGAATACCCGATGGGCATCGAGCTGTGCCTGACAATATTCACGCGTAACGGCATTGGGCCACGTACGCATCTGACCGTAAGGATGAACAGGACCATCGTGGAAATCGACAAGCAGCCTGTTCTGTGCGCACAAAGCAGTTATTTTCTGTGTCCACAGATTCTTTTCACGGGGAGTTCCGCTCATAAAACCATATTTGATTCCGGCTGCTCCCCACGAAGCATATTGCGAAAGAGTTTCTTCGATAGGATATCGCCGTCCGCCTACATCATTCAGATAGAGCCATACGCCCACCCCTTTTTCCTTACCATATTGGATAATACGTTTTACATCCGATGATTTGTCTCCCGAAATCGGATTAGACTCTGCCTCGTGTTCAGGACCGTACCAGTTGGCATCAAGCACCAGATAAGGAATATGTTGTTCGGCTGCAAAGTCAATCATACGTACCCACGAAGGATAATTCATTCCATACGTAAAGCCTTCCCACTGGGCACCGTCAATACGCCAGTCCCAAACAGCCACACCGGGTTTCACCCACGAAAAGTCGCCCGTAGGATCGGGATTCAGCAACTCAATCAGGTGAGAATCGACCATCGCGCCAGGAGTACGTCCTACAAAAATCACTCTCCATGCCGACAGATAGCCCGCTGCCAGGTCGACCGCCTGAGGTTCAACTTCAAAAGTCCGTTCGCCTTTGGCTGAACGCAAAAGCAAAGGAGCATCGGTATGCAAGTCGGCTTCGTGCAGAGCCATGTACAACGTACTGTCCACCTGTACTGTCATTACAGGCTGGCGGGTACCTTCCGATTCAGTCAGACGTTCAGGGCCGATATTATGCCACTCGTTATTATAGAACCAAGCTGTATAATCGCCATTGAAAGCAAAACGGGTACTTTCCATCACCTTATCTATAGCCAATGGAGAATCTTCGGGAACAAAATAGCGGAATGCTACACCATCATCGTAAGCCCGGAAAGCCATGCCGAGCGTACGATCGGAATCTCCCAAAGAAAAAGTCAGAGAAAGTTCGTTGTAGCAGTCTTTTACACTGCTTCGTTTGCCCCATACCGGTTTCCAGACACCATTATGCTGATTTCTTTCTGCAGATACCAGCTTAACACGACTGGCAGTAAACAGCTGGCTGTTCAGAGAATCCTGAAATCCTAACAACGAAGTATTCACCAACAGAGAGTCGTAAGCAGACAGACGATAACTCCAGTTTCCGCTATCGGATTGGAATACTTCGAGAGAAATCTCTCCGGCAGGAGATGTCAAAACATACTCTGTAGCTTTACCACAACCGGCAAAAGACACAAAGAACAAAAAACAATACAGTAGTTTCATCAAATGTTTCATAATATTTCGGCATTAAATAATCTAAGGTAGTTTGTCTGCGAGCGAAAAGACTAAACCATAAAATCCTTGCGACGCAGCACAAAGCTGTTACTCAAGTACTTTTCGCGCACAATCTTATTCTCGGCCAACTCTTCAGGCGTACCCTGGAACAAAATCTTGCCCTCGAACAGCAGGTAAGCACGACTGGTGATACTCAATGTTTCCTGCACGTTGTGGTCGGTAATAAGAATACCGATGTTCTTATCCTTCAGTCGCCATACAATCTGTTGGATATCTTCTACGGCAATCGGGTCGACACCGGCAAAAGGTTCGTCAAGCATAATAAATTTGGGGTCGATAGCCAGACAGCGGGCAATCTCCGTACGTCGGCGCTCACCACCCGAAAGCTGGTTACCCTTGTTCTTACGTACTTTCTGAAGACGGAACTCGGCTATCAGGCTTTCCAGTTTTTCTTTCTGATATTCCAAGGGTTTGTTAGTCATCTCAAGTACAGAAGCGATATTGTCTTCCACACTCATCTGACGGAAAACGGAAGCTTCCTGCGCCAGATAACCGATGCCGGTCTGAGCACGCTTATACACCGGATATTTCGTGATGTCAAGATCGTCCAGGAAAATACGACCTTCGTTAGGAGTTATCAATCCTACTGTCATGTAGAACGACGTAGTCTTTCCGGCACCGTTCGGTCCGAGCAGTCCGACAATCTCTCCCTGCTTGACATCAAACGATACATGACTTACCACTGTGCGCTTTCCGTACTTTTTGACCAAATCTTCCGTGCGAAGCACCATTTTAGTTTCTTCCATATCAGCTAATTTTGCCGCAAATGTAGCAAAATATGCTGAAAAGCCGTACATTTGCAGACAAATACTAACTCAGAAGTTATGATAAAAGCCCTTAAGACAGTAGGAAGATATTTCATGCTCATGGGACGAACTTTCTCCCGCCCCGAACGTATGCGCATGTTCTTCCGCCAATACCTCAACGAAATGGAGAAGCTGGGCGTAAACTCCATCGGCATCGTATTGCTGATATCGTTCTTCATCGGTGCCGTTATCACCATACAGATCAAGCTGAACATCGAAAGCCCCTGGATGCCCCGATGGACCGTTGGCTATGTGACCCGCGAAATCATGCTGCTGGAGTTCTCGTCCTCCATCATGTGTCTGATTCTGGCAGGAAAAGTCGGTTCCAACATCGCTTCCGAACTGGGAACAATGCGCGTCACGCAGCAGATTGACGCACTTGAAATCATGGGAGTCAATTCGGCCAGCTATCTCATTCTGCCCAAAATATTCGCCATGGTTACCATGATTCCGTTGCTGGTGACTTTCAGTATCTTCGCCGGCATCATCGGAGCCTTTGCCACCTGCTGGTTCGGTGGCATTATGACGGCTACCGACCTCGAATACGGTCTGCAATACATGTTTGTAGAATGGTTCATCTGGTGCGGCATCATCAAGTCACTGTTTTTTGCCTTCATCATTGCCAGCGTATCGGCTTTCTTCGGCTATACCGTCGACGGCGGATCTATCGAAGTGGGCAAAGCCTCGACCGACTCGGTTGTGACCAGTAGCGTACTGATACTTTTTGCCGACCTGGTACTGACACAACTATTGATGGGATAAACGGAAAATCGTAACAGAAAACAGAAACAATTATGATAGAACTGAAAGGACTATGCAAGTCATTTGAAGAAAAAAACGTATTGACCGACATCAGTGCTACCTTCGAGAATGGAAAGACCAGCCTGATTATCGGACAAAGCGGTTCGGGAAAAACCGTACTGATGAAGTGCATCGTCGGACTGCTGACACCCGAAAAAGGAGAGCTGCTGTACGACAACCGCAACTTCTTGACAATGAACAAGAAGGAGAAAAAAGCCTTACGGCGCGAAATGGGTATGATTTTTCAAAGCGCCGCACTCTTCGACTCAATGACTGTGCTGGAAAACGTCATGTTTCCGCTGAATATGTTCAGCAACGACACTTTACGCGACCGTACCCGCCGTGCCATGTTCTGCCTGGACCGTGTCAACCTGACCGAAGCCCAAAACAAATATCCCGGCGAAATAAGCGGCGGTATGCAAAAGCGTGTAGCCATAGCCCGTGCCATCGCACTGAACCCGCAATACCTGTTCTGCGACGAGCCCAACTCGGGCCTCGACCCCAAGACATCGCTGGTCATCGACGAGCTGATACAGGACATTACACGCGAATACAACATGACAACCCTTATCAACACACACGATATGAACTCGGTGATGGGGATCGGCGAAGAAATTATTTTCATCTATGAAGGTCATAAAGAATGGGAAGGCAGTAAAGACGACATTTTCACTTCGAGCAACGAACGGCTGAACAATTTCATCTTTGCTTCGGACCTGTTCCGCAAAGTAAGAGAAGTAGAAATCCAGAATATCGAAGGATAAGATACAAAAAACGCAGCCATAAAGAGCTGCGTTTTTTTGTTCTCATAAAACCAGTTAATAGAATTGCATATCATCACGACATACATTTGTCTGCTATATGCTTCCTATCCGAAGCATTAAAGGAGATTTCAAATACGCCACAAAAATAACCTATAGTTTTCATATAAAAATCACGGAAAACCGTGAGAGGCTCCTTTTTCGTTCTTATTCCAACTTCAGCCATCCCCGTGACACGGCTTTCAATACCATATCAACGGAATTTCGAGCATCAAATTTAGATATCAGCCTTTTACGAAAAGTCTCTACCGTATTTTCCGAAATACTCAACTGGGCTGCTATCTCACGAGTACTCAGTCCCTTTGCTATGCCCTGCAACACTTCAAGCTCACGCCGTGTAGGAAGGTCGTGAGGCAACAGTTCGGCCGAATGACGGGCCAACATCCGACAAATAGATGCAAAACGAGGGCAGGTGTACGACTTCCCCTGAAGAACACTACGAATAGCCTCTGCCAATTCGGACGATGCCGAAGCTTTCAGTATAACGGCATTGACCCCGCTCTGGGCAAGCCTGTTTGCTATCCACACTTCTTCGTGCATCGTATTTACAATAATCAGCGCCTGTTCATTCAGCTCGCGTATGCGGGCTATCAGCTCAAAGCCAGACAGGTCGGGAATGCTGACATCCAGTATATAAATATCATAATCGCGCTTGGCTATCAGTTCAGCAGCTTTTATACCGGAAGTCACCGCATCGGCCACTACCGCTTCCGGCATCCGGTTCACAACCCTGCAAATACCTTCGAGCACCAGGCTGTGGTCATCAACCACTAACACTTCAGCTTTCTCTCTCTTCTCCATATTCGTTCAATTCCACTTTAACAGTTACTGCCAGATGCGTACCCTGCCCAGAATGAGCATCCAGCTGTACAGTTGCACCGATGGTTTCGGCTCTTTGCATGATGGTTTGCAAGCCGATTCCTTTTTTCTTCTTATTCAGGTCGAAACCTTTCCCGTCATCGTCTACACGCACGGACAATGATGCTCCTTCCAACCGCAGCTCTACTCTGACCAGCAATGCGTCGGCATACTTCAAAGCATTGCTCACCGCTTCCTGAACGATGCGATAAAACTCAAAACCGATGGCCTGCGGAATCTGTTTCCAGTCAACTCCCTCGGTAGAATGATACTCGGCCTTCGTTCCTTCAGGCAGCGACAGGTGCCAGATGTAATCGCCCAGCATTTCGTCGATGGTCGCATACTGAAAAGCCGGCGGCATCAGTTCGTGCGACATGCTGCGCAAGCGTTCACGGGTAGCATCGAGCACCGCAAGCTGTTCATTCATCGCCTGGTCGTGACGGTCCTCGGTTATCTCCCGTATGTTCATGCCGAGAGCCAGCAGACTGTTGCAGACATCATCGTGCAGTTCGGCAGCCATCCGCTCGCGTTCGCTTTCCAATCCGTCGATATACTTGCGTGCAAGACGTTGTTCGGTATCTTTCTGCAAAGCCAGAAACTGCCGTTCCTTTTCGCCTGCCGCCTGTGCCAACTGGGCCACACGTGCCTTCTGGCGCTGGCGCACATAAAGAAAAACAAGTATCAGCATCAGCAACAAAGCAATGGTTCCGCCCGACACAATACGGCTGCGCAACAATGCTGCTTCCCGCTCCAGTTCTTTCTGCTGCAAGCGCGTAATCTCCAGTTCTTTCTCCTTAGTCCTATATTTTACCAGAAAGTCCGAAAGCTGTTCGGAATATTCCTCACGCGATGCCGAGTCGCGCAAAGCGTATGCCGTACGCAGACTTTTATAGGCCTTTGGATATTCATGCAACGCATGCAAGCATTCGGACAAATTCAGATACACGTCATAATCCTTTATGTCGCGATAACCCGCCTTTTGCATATCTATCAGAGCGAGGTAAGAAGCAATCGCCTCACGATATTGCTTTCTGTCCTGCATCAAAGGGGCACGGGTCTGATGATAACGATAACGCTCCACGTCCGTCCGAAGTTCGCCAACCATTTCCTCCAGGCTTTGCAAACAAATCATGGCACTATCCGTCTGCCCCAATGTACGATAGGCATTGGCCAGATAATTGTAGGCTTCGCAAAGACGTCGTTTGTTGTTTACTTCTTCCAACACCGGAATAGCCTTTTGCAACGTAACAACCGCCTCCCGACTTTTCCCTGCGATATTACACTGGATAGCTCCAAGATTGACATAGAACAGGCCTATCATCTGCGGAGTGCCATAGCGCAAAGCATAGTCGACCGCTTTCTGCGAGAAAGGAAGAGCTGCTTCGGGCTGGTCCGAATCGCAATACACCGTTGCAATGTTGCCATAGATGTGAGCTACCGTCCGGAAGTTACCTTGAGCCTCGCACAGACGAAGTGCCTGTTCAAAACTATGAATCGATTCATTCAGCCGCTTCTTGCGCCGGTAGATAGCGCCTAGCTGATTCAGGTTTTCTATCAGCATAGCCGTATCTTTGTCCAGCTCCGAACGCTTTTCGGCCTGAAGCGTATAGACAAGTGCAGAATCCGTCTTGCCTTCGTACAGAAAAGAACTGGCATAGTTGGTTAGCATCACCCGATAGTCTTCGGCCATGCGTGGCTCGTGCCTGGCTGCTTCCATTCCTTTTTTCAGATAGAAACGGGCTGAATCGTAGCGGGCAGACACATTGAAATAATAGCCCATGTCGGAAGAATAAGTAACAACTTTGTCCTGCATCCGGCCTCTTACCGCAAGGTCGAGCGCTTTGCGTTTCCAGCGGAAACCCGCATCGTAATCACCGTCGACAAAGCAGGCCTCGCCTTTCCAGGCATAGTATTCCCTGAAAGCAGCCAGACTTTTGTCGCGCACCGCCAGCTGCCGGATGGAATCAGCATAAAGAGAAAGCAGTTCGGGATATCGTTCGATCGAAGACAGGTAAGCGCATACGTCGGCATAACTTTCCATCGTTTTCTTTTCGGCAGCCAGCCTACGCAGTTCAAGCAACCGGCCTTCATCAGCCGCCCACAAATCTGCTTGGAACAGAAAAAACGAAAGTATGCACAATACCTTTATAATCTTCATGTATACGTATTTTGGTTCAGCGACAAAAATACAGAAAACCAATCTATCCGCATACGATTCAGGAATTTTTCTTTCGCCGGCAAAAATAAAATGACAATAGGGCATAAAAAAACCGCCAGCTTTGCAGCCAGCGGTCAAGAAATAATGATTCATTCCGAAAACCCGACGGAAGGGTTTTAAAAGACACTTGCAGGTCATTTGTCAGACACTTGCATTCCATTTGTGAAACACTTGTACGGCTCGTGCAGAGCACTTGTGTCGCTCACGAGCCACACTTGCACGGCTCAAAACACCGTTTTACAAGGTCTGGAAGCATCTCCAGACGGCTTTCGGAATGCCTCCGGCATCTTCCCTCCTTACTTCTGACGGATATAGATGTTGATAGGAGTACCCGTCAGGTTCCACTTTTCGCGCATCTTGTTTTCCAGGAAGCGGCGATAAGGTTCTTTCACATATTGCGGCAAATTGGCAAAATAGACGAAAGAAGGAACCTTGGTATTGGGAAGCTGTGTGATATACTTAATCTTGATATACTTACCCTTGGTCGAAGGAGGCGGATAGGCCTCGATCAGCGGAAGCATCTCCTCGTTCAGGCGTGCTGTAGGAATGCGGGTCATGCGGTTCTGGTATACCTGACGCGCTTCTTCAAGCACCTTCAGAATACGCTGCTTGGTCAGTGCCGACGCAAAAATAATGGGGAAATCGACAAACGGAGCAAAACGCGAACGGATAGCGTCTTCGAACGTCTTCATCACCTTTACCGTCTTGTCCTCGACCAAGTCCCATTTGTTCACCACTACGACCAATCCTTTCTGATTCTTCTGGATAAGCGAGAAGATATTCAGATCCTGGCTTTCGATGCCACGTGTAGCATCGAGCATCAGAATACAGATATCCGAATTTTCAATCGAACGGATGGAACGAATCACCGAGTAGTACTCCAAATCTTCAGTCACTTTGTTCTTCTTACGGATACCGGCAGTGTCTACCAGATAAAAATCGAATCCGAATTTATTGTAACGGGTATAAATAGAGTCGCGGGTCGTACCGGCTATCTCTGTCACGATGTTACGGTCTTCGCCAATGAAAGCGTTCACAATGGACGACTTTCCTGCATTGGGACGACCGACAACGGCAAAGCGGGGAATATCTTCATCGAGAATCTCGTCGGACTCTTTCTTGAATTTGCTTACAATCAGGTCCATCATATCGCCCGTACCGCTACCTGTCATAGCCGAGATACAGTAAGGTTCGCCCAAGCCCAAGCTATAAAATTCGGGGGCGTTGTATTGCAGTTCGTTATTATCAGTCTTGTTGGCTATCAGCAACACCGGCTTTTTGGCACGGCGCAGAATAGCGGCTACGTGCATATCCAGGTCAGTCACACCGTTCATTACATCGACTACGAACAGAATAACATCTGCCTCGTCGACAGCCATCAGCACCTGTTTGCGGATTTCTTCCTCAAAGATATCATCCGAATTGACAACCCATCCACCGGTATCTACTACCGAAAACTCACGCCCCAGCCATTCCGATTTGCCGTATTGGCGATCCCGTGTAGTTCCGGCTTCCTCGTTCACAATCGCCTGGCGGGTTTTGGTCAGACGATTGAACAAAGTCGATTTTCCCACATTGGGGCGTCCTACTATTGCTACTAAATTTCCCATAGTTTTTCTTGTTTTTGCGACTATCCCAGTCGTATGAATACTAATCCAATTGATAACCGAAGTTACGCAATTCCTTGTCCGAATTACGCCAGTCCTTATCAACCTTCACAAACGTCTCCAGAAAAATCGTTTTTCCGAAGAACTTTTCCAGATCACGGCGAGCCTCGGAAGCAACCTTCTTCAAAGCCTTTCCCTGCTTGCCTATTATAATACCCTTCTGCGATTCACGCTCTACGTAAATCACCGCATTGATGTGTATCTTCTTATCATCTTCCTTGAACTGCTCTACCACTACTTCGACAGAATAAGGGATTTCCTTGTCGTAATACAGCAGAATCTTTTCGCGGATAATCTCGTTGACAAAGAAACGTGCGGGCCGGTCGGTCCACTGGTCTTTATCAAAATAAGGAGGAGAATCGGGCAGAAGTTCCTTGATACGCTTCATCACGTAATCAACATTGAATTTGGTTGCAGCCGAAATAGGAATAATTTCCGCTTGCGGCAACAATTCCTTCCATGCCTCGACTACCTCAACCAGTTTCTCCTGATTAGTCAGGTCTATCTTGTTGACAAGCAAAAGTACCGGTACGGTCATCTTTGCCACCTTTTCGACAAAGTCGTTATGCTTGTCCGGCGTCTCAACTACATCGGTGACATAAAGCAACACGTCCGCATCGGCCAGAGCCGAGGTCGAAAAATTCAGCATGGACTCCTGCAACTTATAATTCGGTTTCAACACTCCCGGTGTATCCGAAAACACAATCTGCATATCATCCGTATTATAGATACCCATAATGCGGTGACGGGTGGTCTGAGCCTTGAAGGTAGCAATCGAAATCCGCTCGCCGACCAAGGCATTCATCAGCGTAGACTTGCCCACATTCGGGTTGCCTACAATGTTTACAAAACCTGCTTTATGCATCGTCTTTCATGTTTTAGAATTGAGACAAAAAAACGCATCGAATTAAAAATAGGATGCGTTCTTTTTTATTATTCATCAGCAGTATGTTCAGGAAAAAATCAAGAACAAAACACTAGCTATTGCTTCTTTCCATCATATCCCCACTTCATATAAAGGGCACCCCAAGTAAATCCGGCACCAAATGCAGTGAAAATAATATTGTCACCTTTCTTCAGTTTCTCTTCGAAATCCCAAATACAAAGTGGCAGTGTTCCGGCACTTGTATTACCATATCGTTCGATGTTGATCAGCACTTTCTCGTGAGGAACTTCCAAACGATGGGCTACTGCATCAATAATACGAAGATTGGCCTGATGAGGAACTACCCAATCGATTGTATCTTTTGTCAGTCCGTTCTTCTCGGCAAGTGCAGCACTAATATCCGACATGTTCGATACAGCATACTTAAACACGGTACGACCTTCCTGATACAAGTAATGCATATGGTTGTCTACCGTAAAATAAGAAGCCGGACAAACAGATCCACCTGCTTTCAAATGCAGGAAAGGCAAACCCTTACCATCTGTACGCAACATTGAATCCATGATACCTACATCTTCCGTTGTCGGTTCCAGCATGAAAGCCGCAGCACCGTCACCAAAGATAGGACAAGTGGCACGGTCGCTATAATTCACGATCGAGGACATCTTGTCGGCACCTACAATAATGATTTTCTTGTAACGTCCCGAACGGATGTAATTGGCAGCTGTCTCCATCATGAAAAGGAATCCGCAACAAGCAGCAGACATGTCATAAGCAAAAGCTCTTTTCAGACCCAGCTTATCACACAAAATGGATGCAATAGAAGGAAACTGATAGTCGGGAGTAGAAGTAGCTACGATAACCAAATCAATATCATCGGGATTAGAACCGGTACGTTGCATCAGCTGCTTGGCAGCTTTACGTGCCATATACGAAGTTCCGAGTCCTTCTTCATTCAGGATATGTCTTTCCTTCACTCCGATACGAGTCATGATCCATTCATCGTTGGTATCCACCATTCTCGACAACTCATCGTTAGTCAGAATATAATCGGGTACATATCCACCGACTCCTGTTACTACAGCATTTATTTTTTCCATCTAAAAATCTTTACTAATAAAAAGTACCAACACGAAGTAGTGCCTAAAAAGGATCGGTCACCCCACCCTTCTTAGACACACTATATACATGTTCAAGTACAAAATCATTCAGAATTTGCCGAAATTATACGGCAGCCTCTTTCTCAATAGCCAGCTTACCTCTGTAATAGCCACATGCGCTACATACAGTGTGATATACATGCCATTCACCACAGTTCGGACAAATAGCTAATGTAGGAGCTACAGCTTTATCATGAGTTCTTCTCTTTGCAGTTCTTGTTTTTGACTGTCTTCTTTTAGGATGTGCCATTTTCTTCTAATCTTTAATTGTTATCTAATATTTTCTTTAATTCATTCCAACGCGGATCAATCGGCGTTTCTGTTTCTTCTTCCGTCAGTACATCATCTTCCGGAATGAAGGCATCTTCTTCCTCCTCATCCGGAGTAGTACGTAGATGCTTTCTCAATTTACTGCTCATCGCCTTATTGCATTTTCCGGGAGCATGAACATGCTTCATCGGAATAGCCAAAGCTACAAATTCGTACATGAACCATGCTACATTAATTATCCCTTCATCTTCTGGAATAACGATCAGATTTTCACCTTCTTCGGCATATTCATGTCCAAACTTCACCAGCAACTTGTCCGTTGAGCTCACTGGCTGCTCCATATCATCCAGACAACGGTCACAAGGCACCCACACCATCCCGTCCGTCTGAAAATTCAATTCAAAAGCACGAGATGTTTTTCGTACAACTAACTCTACATTGACCTTTCCCTTCTGAACTTCAGGCCCGTCAATGTTAGCAAAGAAAAGGTTATCCAAAACAAACTCATACTTACAAGAGTCTGCCTGCATACCTTTCAAGTCTATTTTGTATTTATCAAACTTTCCCAAAGCTTCTTTTGTTTATTCGGGCGACAAAGATACAAATAATTATCCTCATAATGTAGCATTTAGGGGTAAAATATTCTTTTTTATACTGATTTTACATGCTTTCCATAATAAAAACGTAAGTATCCTATTCATATTAGATATGAAATAAAGTACAAAAAAGGATCGATATGTATATTACATAATCAAGCTTAGCACCCATTCCTGCATTTTTCCCATGATTGCATATGCCTTTCTATTGTAATCTCTCTTTCTAACTATCCTTCTAAAACTCCCCAGTTATCCCCAGCGAGTGCAGCAGTTATTGCACTCACAGTGCAGTAGTCAGTGCACTCGCAGTGCAACAGTTGGTGCACTAACAGTGCAGCAGGCAGTGCACTGGAACTGCACAGTTAGCGTATTTGGAAAGCACAATTCAAAAGAATAACATGCGGGATTATCGTTTTTCAGGCGCGGCTTCCCCGTGTCTTTCCGTGGCATCCGTGCCTGAAGAAAAAGGAAAGTTCCTGTGTGTATGCGGATAGAAAACAAAAAAAAGCCCCTCCGGAATTCTCCGAAGGGGCTTCTACTAAAACGGCGACTACCTACTCTCCCACTGTTACGCAGTACCATCGGCGTGACCGGGCTTAACTTCTCTGTTCGGAATGGGAAGAGGTGGAACCCCGATGCTATAGTCACCTTAATAAGGTCGACATGATGTCTGAAAGTAAAACCATCAATTCTGAACGTATATAACGACTAACCTGTATCCTCTTTGAGACCTAAAAGTGAACGGGCAATTAGTAATGCTCGGCTTTGGTGTCGCCACCTTTACACCTGCATCCTATCAACGTCATCGTCTTTGACGACCCTAAGAAATCTAATCTTGTGG